>CENJ01076097.1_pt1 | contig 55802 bp, 51 predicted proteins | sample 356161 | NCBI WGS metagenome assembly CENJ01 (sample SAMEA2619531, study PRJEB7988) | marine metagenome | biome: marine biome (ENVO:00000447); feature: surface water layer (ENVO:00002042); material: "saline water (ENVO:00002010), including plankton (ENVO:xxxxxxxx)" | depth 5 m
AGGTTTGCGTACCATTGATCACGTAATGCTGCTCCGCTCGGGGACCCTGTTTCAGCTACTTTCTCTGATTTACATTCAGAATGCGTACCCCATTTAGTCGTAAAGTGTCACGATTGGAAGTCTTTTGTGTTGAGTTCGTTTATATATGTCTATTAGGATTTTATTCTCGTCGCTGCTGGTTGTTTTCCCCTCAAGGAAATTATCTATTACATCGTATTTGAGGCCCAATGCTACTTCATCACCTTTTTGTGGATTTAGACATTCTAAATCAGCTGAGGGAGTCTTATTGAGTATGGAATCGGGTGCCCCTAACTCCTTAGCTATCAATTTCACCTGCCGCTTGCTAAGGCCGAAGAGTGGCGCTAAGTCGCATGCGCCGTCGCCGAACTTTGTATAGAAACCCGTAATATTTTCAGCGGAATGATCTGTCCCTAGCACTAAGCCTCGCAAGATTCCTGCCAATTCATACTGAGCGGTCATTCGAGCTCTGGCCTTGACGTTGCCCTTTGCGAAGTCAAGTTCTTCGGTGTCTGGCCCTCTAAGGCCAGCGTTTTGAAGCGAACGGGCTACTTGAGTGTGAATTCCATCCACACCTGGCTTTACATCAATCGCAAGCCATGTACTAGGCTTTATAAAGTCTAATGAGATCCTGGCATCGTTCTCATCAATCTGAGTCCCATAAGGGAGTCTCACCGCTATAAACTGGTACTTCTCCTCACCTTCGCTTTTGTTAAGTTCCTCCACCGCGAGTTGCGCCAGACGACCACATGTGGCCGAATCCACTCCGCCGCTGATACCTAGTACTAGGCATTTGGCATTTGAGGTCTTAAGGGTCTTACTGATGAGCTTGACCCGCCTATCTATCTCGTACTGCGGATTTATTTCTGGCAGTACACGCATTTCTTTGACAATTTTGTTATGTATCTCACACTTCATTTGTACTTTTCTCTCACCTATTCAACTGATTTGCACTTAACTGGCTCCGAGAATCGTTTTGGCAACAAGGATTTTATAGTTCTATCCAAGCGGTCTGCTAAACGCTCTACCTTTGCGAAGTAGCTCTCATTTTCACTTTCAGCTTCACTGCAACTTGGGGAATTATCTATTTTGAAGCCGCTACCATTCTGACTCTTCTTATAAACTTTACGAGTATCAAATGCAGGCGGTTCACCTCGAGAAATTCTTCCAAATGTTATTTTATCCAACAAACCGTCAGTTTGTGATAGAAGCCGCGCGTTGAAATCAAAATTTCCTTCCGCGTCGAGTTGCGGGTAGTCAGGAAAATTTTCAGCCAGGACGCGAACAGCATTATCTGAGAGCTCTGAGACTCCTAACATTTTGTAAGCTTGTGCAGTGACCGCGAGTCCATCGGGGACTGAAGGAGTGCGTTGGAAATTCTCAACCACATATCGACCCCGATTTGCTGCTGCCAAATAAGCTCCCCTGGAAAAATAGTAATTAGCTGCATGAATTTCTGCCCTCGCAAGGGTATTACGCAGACTCACCAGTCTTGCTCTCGCGTCTTGCGAGTGGGGGCTCTCAGGAAAACGAATGATTAGGTCTCGAAGAGTTGAAAATGCTTCACGCGCTGTCCCTATATCCCTATGCGTATTGTCGGTTGGCAAAAAGCTGTCAAAGAAACCAGAGGTTTGCTGTATTTCGGAGAGTCCTTTTAAATACAGTGCATAGTCTACATTGGGGTGTTGAGGGTGTAGTCGGAGGAAGCGCTCTGCAGTAGACACACTTGCTTCATAATTCCCAGTTTTATAGTAACTATAAATTAACTCAAGTTGTCCCTGCTCTGCATACTTGCCGAAAGGAAATTGCGACTCCAACATCTGAAGATTGGCAATAGCAACTGACCAATTTCCTGACTCAAGACTACTTTGAATTTTTTCATAAAAATCTTTTTCCGAGAAACCGTCGAATTCTTCTTCGGTTCCGTTTTCGCTCGCCCCAAACCATGTACAACCTGAAAAGATGTGAATGCAACAAATTAGCGATATTAAATATTTGTTTTTCATGTGATATTCTATATTTGCCAGATTAAGAAAGTTTCATATGGTTATTTAAGCACAGGAAACTTATTGAGACCAATCAATGCGTATTTGGCCCCCATTTTTTAGTTAACAAGCGCTTTTGGTTGTGTATTGGAACTCCAGCAACCCAAAATGCCTTATGAGGGTATGACATATAGAAAACATAGTATCACGACAAGCTCAGGTTGATGAGGAGGACGCAGGGATGCGGCTAGACAAGATTGCAGCCCATTTGTTCTCTGACTACTCTCGTTCGCGGTTACAACAGTGGATTAAGAATGGCGCACTTACCGTTGACGGACGTCAAAAAGCTCCTGATTATCGGGTCCAAGGAAACGAGCATCTTTGTTTAAACGCGGAAAGCGTGCCCAAAGGTTACTGGCAAGCTGAAAAAATATCTTTTGGCTTGGTATTCGAGGATGACCATATTATTGTCCTTAATAAACCTTCAAATCTCGTTGTTCATCCGGCGGTGGGGAATTGGCAGGGAACACTCTTAAACGGATTACTAGCCCATTATCCTAAACTTCGGCATTTGCCCCGAGGTGGAATTGTACATAGATTAGATAAGGATACTACTGGTATTATGGTAGTAGCTAAGACACCCATCGCGCACATGAGTTTGGTATCGCAATTACAAGCAAGGACAGTTCAACGAGAATATTTGGCTTTGGTTCGAGGGTTCGTGGAATGTGCAGGAAAAATAGACCAAGCAATTGCACGGCATCCTAGATCGCGAACTAAAATGGCGGTGGTGGTTGGAGGGAAACAGGCGGTAACTCACTTTAACATTCTCAGGCGATACAACGACTGTACCTTGCTGCATGTCCGGCTCCAGACCGGTCGAACTCATCAAATTAGGGTACACATGGCCTACATCAAGCACCCGATTGTTGGCGATCCAGTATACGGGGCAAATTCTCCATGCGTATCTGATGTAGCAGGTGCTATGGCTATATTTCCTCGCCAAGCTTTACATGCTTCTTCTCTGACAATTGAACATCCAGTATCAAAACAAAATATGACATGGAATATTCCTTTGCCAGAGGATATTGAGACTTTGCTTTGCGACTTAGAATATTCTCGTGTCACATAGAGGAGATCTAAAAAGAAATTTGTTTACTCCTATTTGGCCCATGCCAAATACAGTCATGAGTGCAGTTACACTCAGATATGGTGGGGTAAGTAGCTTTCCGTTCGGAAGTAACAATCTTGCGGCACATGTTGGCGATGATCCGAGCTCCGTCGCATCCAATCGACGAAATTTGTTGGCGCAAATTGGTGGATTTAAATCACCATTATGGCTTGATCAGGTTCATGGAACAACGATCGTTGATGCTGACAAAAGTCAGGATGGGATAATGGCCGACGGGAGCTACAGCCGCGAGCAGAATCGTGTTTGTTTGGTAATGACTGCTGATTGTGTGCCCATACTATTATGTAATCGCCGCGGCGATCAGGTGGCTGCAGTTCACGCGGGCTGGAGAGGTCTGTCTAAGGGAATTATTTCGCGGGCAGTATCTTTATTTGGTGATCCTTCTGACGTTTTAGTTTATCTTGGTCCAGCGATTGGAGTGAATGCCTATGAGGTTAATGAAGATGTGAGACGATCTTTTTTAAATGTCGCGGACGAGAGTAATTACGCTGATTGCCTGTCACAGGCTTTTAAGCCTACAAAAGATCGCTTCATGTTAGATTTGTGTGAATTAGCGAAAATTCAGTTGAGTTACTTGGGAGTCCAAAGCGTGTACGGCGGAAATTGCTGCACTTTTTCAGATGAAAAATCTTTTTTTTCGTTTAGAAGAGATAGAATGACAGGCCGTAATGCTTCAATGATATGGTTGCGTTAAATATACCAGAGACGGTAAATCCATTGGATTGATTGTGCTTGCGACTTTGTTGATGTTGTTTTACACTCCACGCCGTTATTTTTTGGTGTTTCTGTTGGAAGGGATAGAAGCTTCATTGTTGTTAGTTCAGTTTAAAGTGGAGTATTTGATGTACGCGGTCATAAAAAGTGGGGGCAAACAGCATCGGGTTGTTGAGGGAGAGACCTTGAGGCTTGAAAAGCTTGATGTCGCAGAGGGAACTATTATGAATTTTACTCAAGTGCTTATGCTTGGGGAGGGTGCGAGTGTTCAAATTGGAACTCCGTTGGTAGAGGGCAGTAAGGTTTTGGCTGAGGTGGTCGGTCACAAGCGAGACCAAAAGGTGAAAGTAATAAAATTTCGACGGCGCAAACACTCCAGGACCCAGCAAGGTCACAGGCAGTGGTACACCGAGGTTAAAATCAAAGAAATTGTCGCGGGGTGACATAAGGGGGCTTCATGGCACACAAAAAGGCGGGCGGTAGCACTAGAAACGGGAGAGACTCGAAGAGTAAGCGTTTGGGTGTTAAAGTTTATGGAGGTCAGACAATAAATGCTGGAGGTATCATAATTCGACAGCGAGGCACTAAATTTCATCCCGGATTTAATGTTGGGATTGGAAAAGACCATACGTTGTTTGCAAAGTCAGATGGGGTGGTAAGGTTTGTAAAAAAAGGTACTTTCAATAGGAAGTACGTTGAGGTGGTTTCTCAATAAAAAATTTTGCAATTTTATTTAAAAAGCCCCTTTAGAAGGGGCTTTTTTTTTACTTGGAATGTTACGATATTTGAGTTTAAAGAACCAGTTTGGCGGGTTATTCCCGAAGAGGGGCAAAAAGATTAATGAAATTCGTCGATGAAGCGGTGGTGACTGTTCGCGCGGGAAATGGCGGAGACGGATGTTTGAGTTTTCGTAGAGAGAAATATATTCCCAAGGGTGGCCCAGATGGTGGGGATGGGGGTAAAGGCGGCAATGTGGTGCTTACAGCGTACGGGGAGTCAACCACCTTACTTGACTTTAGATACCGTAGAAGTTTTGTTGCAAAAAGCGGATCCAAAGGAGGTGGAGGTAATTGCACTGGCGCGGCAGGCGATGATTTGGTGCTTTTTGTCCCACCAGGAACCACGATTATTGACCATGATGATGGAGACATACTGGGCGACCTAACCGAAATAGGTCAATCGTTAGTGGTTTGTCAGGGCGGCTTTCATGGCCTAGGGAATAGTCGCTATAAATCGAGCACAAATCGTGCGCCCCGAAAAACATCATTAGGACAAAAGGGAGAGGAAAGGACGATTAGACTTGAGTTAAAATTGCTCGCAGATGTTGCTTTGGTGGGTTTGCCAAATGCGGGAAAATCAACTTTTATCAGGTCGATATCTGCGGCGCGCCCTAAGGTCGCAGACTACCCTTTTACGACCCTGGTGCCTTCTTTGGGTGTTGTTGAGTGTAAATCAGCTAAAAGTTTCGTTGTCGCAGACATTCCAGGCTTGATTGAGGGAGCCTCGGCCGGAGCTGGCTTGGGGATACGATTTCTAAAGCACCTCACGCGAGCTAGATTATTGTTGCATGTTGTTGAAGTGTCCTCTTTCGATGGCTCCAGCATTTTAGATCGAGCATTAGTTATTGAAAAAGAGCTCGAGAGATTTAGTGCTACTTTATACGCCGGAGAGCGTTGGCTAATCATTAATAAGATCGATTTGATGCCTAAAGAAGATGTTGACGACTTGATTGACGATCTGTTGGGAAAATTACGATGGAAATATCCAGTATTCCGTATCTCCAGCCTTCGATCAGAGGGAACCGAATTGCTTTGCAGCCGAATTTTAGGGTACCTCGAGATTTTAAAAGCAAATGAGAAGACTTCGGAAGAGGTTAGAAAACGCTCTGACTTAAGGCTTCGCCGAGTGCAGCAAGAAGCGAGAGATCGAATTTCTGAATTAGATAATTTGAGACGTCAAAATCTTAAAGGGGAAAGTCGAGGAGATATTGAGGATAAGACGGAAGTAGGTTACGTTGATTAGCTTATTTTAATTAAAGCATGGGAGTACATTTGAGTTGTGAGTCGAACTTTTATACGCAGCACTCGTCGTTGGGTGGTAAAAATCGGAAGTTCTATCCTTACTAATAGTGGGCTGGGGCTTGATAGAGGTGCAATTAACTCTTGGGTTCGTCAGATAGACTATTTAATAAATCGAGGCATAGAAGTCGTCCTTGTTTCGTCTGGTGCTATCGCTGAGGGAATGGTAAGGCTTAATTGGACCGAGAGACCTAAGAAGATCGCAGAGTTACAGGCCTCAGCAGCAGTAGGACAGACCGGTCTAGTTCAGGCATATCAGGAGAGTTTTCGAAACTTGCACCGCAACAGTGCACAGATATTATTAGGTCACGACGATATCGCTAATCGTCAACGTTACTTGAATGCCCGCAGTGTACTCGTAACTCTTTTAAAGCACGAGATTGTGCCGATTGCCAACGAAAATGATACCGTTTCAACAGAAGAGATTCGATTTGGGGATAATGATCGTCTTGCAGCGATGGTGGCAAACCTCATAGATGCTGATTTATTGGTTATTTTAACTGATAGAGAAGGACTCTATTCTGCTGATCCAGCCAAAGAGACCTCAGCACAGCTAATTTCTGAGGCTAGCTGTGACAGTGAAGATCTTGATGAGCTAGTTGGTGAAAGCATGAGCAAGATTGGCCGTGGTGGAATGATCACGAAATTGCAGGCGGCTAGGCAAGCTGGTAATTCCGGGTGTAGTACTGTAATTGCTGGAGGACGGATAGATAATATTATGTGTAAAGTCGCGGCAGCTGATAAAGTTGGTACACTTCTTGTGGCGAATAAAAAGCCTTTAGCCGCCAGAAAACAGTGGCTTGCAGGACAGTTGAGGGTGCATGGGAAATTGATATTGGACGCGGGCGCTGTAGATGTACTGAGATGTATGGGAAAAAGTCTGCTTCCTGTGGGAGTAATGGGTGTGGAGGGCGACTTCAGACGAGGCGATTATGTAAGCTGTGTTGATTACGCTGGTACAGAGGTGGCCAGAGGATTGATTAACTACAGTGCTAAGGAAACTAAAATCATAAGGGGACTTAGTACGCTCGAGGTGCAGTCGGTACTTGACCTGAGTGGCGAGGACGAATTAATACACCGCGACAACCTTGTCTTGGTATGACCGCTGTAATTGTTTTTCGGATATAAATCTCGTTAAGATTCTGAGACTACTTAAGAGGTGGGATTAGTAACATGTTTTTACCCTTTTGCCGAAGCCAACGCTTTGACTTTCGCGTTAAGCCTGCTTTTATGCCTTGCGGCTTTGTTTTTATGGATAATGCCCTTATCTGCCATTCGATCAATAATTGGAACAGCATTGGCTAGCACTGGTTGGGCAATGGAGTGCTCACCAGTGAGTATTGCAGCGTCCACCTTCTTGAGGTAAGTGCGAACCATAGAGCGTTGACTAGCATTATGCTTTCGGCGCCTTTCATTTTGACGGGCGCGTTTCTTTGATTGTGGAGAATTTGCCAAACAAATATCACTTTAGGTTAAAACACATTAGGAATCTTAGTATAAAGGCTTTTAACGTTTTATTCAAGTGCCATGTTCGCCTGCAGTGGACCATACGAACGAGCTTTTAGAGCGATCTATTTGTATGACTTTTAAAGTTTGGAGTCGCTCTTTTATTTAATCGCTTGGAGTTATGTGTCTCCATGCGTACACTCTGTGATTAATTGTCTGAGCGCTAATAGGAAAAAATACGTGTGGGCATAGAAAAGCCACCGCAACATGGCGACGAGGATCTACCAGCGATGTCAAACATCACTGACAGTGGGGTTGGGAGGCTATTTCGTGCCACCGGAATTGTAAGCATTTTTACTATGCTATCCCGTGTATTTGGTTTAATCAGAGATGTGATGTTAGCTCGAGTGATTGGCGCAGATATGCTTGCGGATGTTTTCTTCGTGGCTTTTAAAATACCAAATTTTTTTCGCAGGCTTTTCGCAGAGGGAGCATTTGCGCAGGCTTTTGTTCCAGTTCTTGGGGAGTACCGAGCGCACGGGACTAACGCCGCAGTGCGGGAGCTAGTAAGCAGAGTAACGGGCACTTTGGGCATAACCTTGATCTTTATGACGTTAGTTGTTGTCTCTTTTGCCCCATTTTTTGCTGCACTGTTTGCACCTAGTTGGTACCTCAATAGTCCAGAAAAGTTCGAGGCTACTGTTTCAATGTTGCGTGTTACTTTTCCTTACCTGATGTTCATTTCGCTGACTGGTGCTGCCGGGGCAATATTAAACAGCTATGACCGTTTTGCTGTGCCCTCTTTTACTCCTATTTTATTGAATATATGCATTATTTTTGCTGCGATATTTGCAGCCTCTTGGTCCGATAGACCTGCCTTTGCGATTGCCTGGGGAGTTTTTTTTGCAGGATTGATTCAGTTCGCATTTCAGCTGCCGTTTTTAAGGCACATACATATGTTGCCTGCGCCGATGATTGATTGGCAACACCCGGGAGTGATTAAAATTTTAACTCTCATGGGTCCAGCAATTTTTGGGGTTTCTGTATCTCAAATAAACCTTTTACTCGATACTATTTTAGCAACTTTTTTACCAACCGGCAGTGTCTCTTGGCTGTATTATTCTGATCGACTTGCTGAATTACCTTTGGGAGTTTTTGGAGTCGCAATCGCAACCGTAATTTTACCTAGTTTATCCCGAAACTTTGCCTCTAAGTCATCGGTGCTTTTCTCTGCTACGTTGGAATGGGCAATAACATTAGTTCTTATCGTAGCAATACCGGCCTCAGTTGCGCTAGTGATACTAGCAGAGCCGATATTAATTACTTTATTTTATTATGGCGATGTTATGACATTAATGGACATGGAAATGGCAACACTTAGTATGCGCGCCTACGCTAGCGGGTTAGTTGCTTTCATGTTGATTAAGATTCTAGCTCCCGGCTTCTTTGCGAGGCAGGACATGCGAACACCAGTCCGAATAGGGATTTTCGCTATGGTCATGAATATGGTTTTTAATTTGATTTTTCTTTCTGCCCTCCATTTTTACTGGCAGATTGGTCATGTTGGCTTGGCATTAGCAACATCATTATCGGCTTATATCAATGCAGGATTACTTTATGTAGAATTAAAAAAGCAAGGGATTTATGTTTCAGCCGGTGCGGTAGGCCGGTTAATAAAACCACTGGCTTTTGCTCTGACTATGATGACTGCTATTCTGATTTTCTTGACGATTTATTTTGGTGTACACGATTCTGTAGGCTGGGAGGACATTGACGGATTGAGTCGGATTTTGCGCCTGATAGTGATCTGTGGGGTGGCTTGCGCTGTTTACCTAGTGGCACTTTGGGTCTTCGGAGTTCGTTACGCGGATCTCATCGGTCCGCGTATGAAATCATATTCAAATGTTTAGCAGTCTCAAATTACGTAGGTTCTTCTGGGCTTTTGATTTAATCATAAGGAATATCAAGGATGTGAGATGGGACATTTTCTGTAGTGCGATTCGGTAAATTGACTTTTGTTCAAAATTTAAAGTCACTCACTGCTGACTTGGAGGGATCTGCCGTGAGTATTGGTTCCTTTGATGGAGTACATTTAGGTCACCAGGCGGTATTGACAGAACTAATACAACAAGCGAAGTCAAATGGACTATTTTCCGTCGCAATGACTTTCGAGCCTCAACCCAGAGAGTATTTTAATGAGTTAAGAGCGCCGGCTAGACTGATGAGATTGAGGGAAAAGGTTGAGGTTCTTTCTTCTCTTGGGATTGATCAAATCGTGTGTTTAAAGTTTAACAAAGCCCTACGAGCATTGAGCGCTCAGGATTTTATAATACGTGTTTTGGTAGAAGGTTTACGAGTTAGACATCTAATCGTCGGAGATGATTTTCGCTTTGGTTGTGATCGGAGCGGGGATTTTTCGATGTTGAATGAATATGGCAAGGCGAATGGGTTTTCTGTAAAAAATACAGACACTTTTGAGAGTCATGGAGAGAGGATAAGTAGCACTCTAGTAAGACGTACTATAAGCGAGGGTGATTTTCCGCGTGCGGCGGAGTTGCTTGGAAGGCCCTTTGAAATAAAAGGCCGTGTGATGCATGGTAAGAAGCTTGGCAGGAAACTGGGATTTCCCACAGCAAATATAAATATTAATCGTCTTAGAGCACCATTATCGGGAGTATATGCCGTGCTGGTGAAGACTGAATCAGAAATTTTTGAGGGGGCCGCCAATATAGGCATAAGACCGACGATTGGTGATCTTGAGAGACCACTTCTCGAGGTTCATATATTTAATTTTGATCGGGATATTTACGGGAGCTTCCTAAGCGTAGAATTCCTGCATAAAATCCGCGACGAGTTTAAATTTAGTGACCTCGGCAGGCTAGCAACTCGTATTCAAAAAGATATGGATCAGATTCAAAAGTGGTTTATGACAGAAAGATAAGAACAATATCGCTGGAAAGCGCAATAGTATTAAGGGCAATGAATGAACGACTATAAACACACTTTGAATTTACCGAAAACAAGTTTTCCAATGCGAGGCAGTTTATCCAAGCGAGAGCCGGAAATTTTACGTGATTGGAAAAAAAGAAATATTTACAATGAAATAAGAGAATCTCGCAAAGGACGTACGAAATTTATCTTGCATGATGGACCGCCATATGCCAACGGTGATATCCACATTGGACATGCTGTAAACAAAATCTTAAAGGATATTGTTGTCAAGGCACGAACTTTGAGTGGTTATGATGCGCCATTTATACCTGGATGGGACTGTCATGGACTCCCCATCGAGCACAACGTAGAAAAAAAAATTGGCAAAGCGGGAGAAAAAGTTTCTCGTAAGATATTTCGCTCCAAGTGTAGGGAGTATGCGCAAAAACAAGTAAACAAACAGCTGGATGACTTTGTCAGGATTGGTGTAATTGCAGATTGGGAGAAACCATATCTTACTATGGATTACAAAGTCGAGGCCGATACTATTCGAGCCTTAGGCGACATAGCAAAAAATGGTCATTTGGTCAGAGGTTATAAACCGGTCTATTGGAGCGTGGTTGGCGAGTCCGCTCTTGCGGAAGCTGAGGTGGAGTATCGACAGAAGACATCTTATGCGATTGATGTGTGTTATGACATTGTCAATCAAAAGGATAGAGAACGGTGCGCCAAGGCGTTTAGATGTACCGGTGGGATTGGAGCTGTGTCTGTGCTTATTTGGACAACGACTCCTTGGTCTCTCCCCAGTAGTCAGGCGGTGACTTTAGGAAAAGATTTAGAGTATGCTTTGGTTCAATGTCACCTTAACGGTGGTCAGGTTCGGCTCATATGTGCTTCAGGACTTTTACCGTCTGTTATGCAGCGACTCAACGTCACGCACCACATTGAGCTCGGGCGCTGTAGTGGAGCTGCGCTTGAGGGACTGGTACTTAAACATCCTTTTTATGATTTGGATTTGCCGATACTGATGGGTGATCATGTGACTGATGACTCAGGCACAGGCTGTGTTCACACGGCACCAGATCATGGGCTGGATGATTACGTTGTTGCGTCTGGTTACAAAATTGGCACCCTAAATTATATTTCCGACAATGGGGTTTTCAGGGAGGATTTAAAATATGTCGGTGGGCAGCACGTCTATCGGGTTGATAAATTGATACTTGATTTACTGAAAACTAATGGAAAGCTGTTAGCCGTCAGTGAATTTAATCACAGTTATGCGCATTGTTGGAGGACTAAAACTCCTTTGATCTTTAGAGCAACACCTCAATGGTTTGTTTCGATGTCAAAAAATTCTTTATTAGCAGGTGCCCAACTTGCAGTAGATCATGTGAGGTGGGTCCCAAGTTGGGGATCAGCGCGAATCAAGGGAATGTTAGAGAGTAGTCCCGATTGGTGCGTCTCCCGGCAGCGGACTTGGGGTGTCCCCATTGCATTCTTTGTAAATCGTGAAAATGGAGAGTTGCATCCTCGAACACCAGAGTTATTGGAAAGGGTTGCCAAACGGGTAGAGGTAGAGGGTATCGAAGCTTGGTACGAGTTAGAGCTTGATGAGTTTTTAGGGCAAGAGGCGAAAGATTATATTAAAACGGATGACACCCTCGATGTTTGGTTTGACTCTGGCGTGACACATTTTTCGGTTCTTGCAGCTAGATTGCAGCTTGACACACCTGCAGATCTCTATCTTGAGGGTTCTGATCAGCATCGCGGTTGGTTTCAATCCTCCCTAAAAACATCGATAGCAATGAGGGGTATCCCGCCATACAAAGAGGTGCTGACCCACGGATTTGCAGTAGATAACAAAGGACGAAAAATGTCCAAGTCATTAGGGAATGTGATTTCTCCTCAGCAAATTGTAGACAAGCTGGGTGCCGATGTATTGCGTCTCTGGGTGGCATCAGCGGATTTTACCGGTGAGATGAGTGTCTCTGATGAAATTTTAAATAGGGCGGGTGACTTTTATAGACGGATTCGAAATACAGCTCGATTTTTATTATCTAGCTTAGATGATTTTGAGCCGTCAAAACATTTGTGCTCAAGTAACGATTTACTGTCTATTGATAGATGGTCCCTTGACCGAGCGGCCTTGATTCAAGACGAAATTATGGACCTTTATGCTAGCTATAATTTCCACATGATATGCCAGAAACTTCATAACTTTTGCATTCGCGACTTGGGAGGATTTTATTTAGATATCATTAAAGATAGGCTATATACATGTCACGCCGATAGTATCGCACGACGCTCGGCGCAGACTGTCTTATTTCACATTCTAGAGTCTTTTGTGAGATGGATTACTCCGATTCTGAGTTTTACGGCACACGATATTTGGAACCACATGCCGGGTGAGCGAGCCGCTACTGTTTTTGCAAGCGAATGGTACCCGCTTGTAAAGATGGACGAATCGGACTTGTTTTCCAGGGAGGACTGGAACGTGATTATGCAAGCAAAAGAAATTATTAATGTAGATCTAGAAGAAAAAAGGGCTTCAGGCTTCATAGGAGGGTCGCTCGAGACTGACGCGGTCATTTATGCAGATGAAAAATTCTTAAATTGTCTCGCAAAACTGGGTAATGAACTGCGGTTTTTGACTATTACGTCTTCGGCCCGAGTGCTTTTAAATAAAACGAATTGCGTCGTTAATAAGCAAATGAATGAAGGTTTGCAGACCTCAATTACACGTTCACTCGGAAAAAAATGTGTTCGCTGTTGGCATTTTACAAGCGATGTCGGGGCTTCCAAAGAGCATCCTCAGCTTTGTTACCGTTGCATTATTAATCTCGAGGGGCCAGGGGAGGCAAGATCACATGTGTGAGTCATCTGCCCGATCGAATGTTCAGGTGTGGTACTTAATTACACTGTTTGTTCTTTCTTTTGACCAGATTACAAAAACTATAATTGTGACTACTTTTTTTTATGGAGAATCGCAGGCGATTTCTTCTTTTTTTAATGTCGTTAGAGTTCACAATCCAGGCGCTGCATTCAGCTTTCTAAGTGATGCGGGTGGTTGGCAGCGTTGGGCATTGAGTGCCCTAGCGATCTTGGTAAGCGTGATGATCATCATATGGATTTCGCGTCTAAAACGTGAAAAATGGCTTGAGGGGTTGTCCCTATCGATGATCCTTGGGGGGGCATTAGGGAATCTTTGGGATAGACTAACGTTTGGATATGTGGTTGATTTCTTAGACTTTCATTGGATGGGCTGGCATTTTCCTGCATTTAATTTGGCCGATAGTGCTATCTCCTTGGGTGCCGTGATCTTAATTCTTGATTCTCTTTTAACATCAAGGTCAGAGTAATGATTGGGTTTCCTGTTGTGGTTATAACATGAATGCTAAATGCTCTGAAGTTACAACCATGAGCTTGAACTTTTCGCTGGAGCTTGAAACTGGTGAAGTTATTGACTCTAATTTCAATTCGCCTCCTGTCACATTTACTTTCGGGGATGGTAACTTGTTACCAGGCTTTGAAGAACCGCTGCAGCCCCTAAATATTGGCGACGAGGCTTGTTTCCTTATTCCCCCGGAGAAGGCCTTTGGGCAGTATAACGTACAAAATGTGCAACGGATTCCGCGTAAACAATTTCCCCGTCAAGACTTCGAGCTCGGAGCAGTATTTTCCTTTCAAAATGGTGAGGGGGAGCTTCCTGGAGTTATATCATCTTTGTCTGGCGAAGAGATAGTTGTTGATTTTAACCACCCTTTAGCAGGCAAGTCCATCGTGTTTAGGGTTAAAATCTATAATATTTTTCGGTGAGGACTTCTTAGTGAAAATAAAATTAGCGAATCCCAGAGGGTTTTGTGCGGGCGTGGATAGGGCAATAGAAATTGTTGAGCGGGCTCTTAAATTATTCGGTGCGCCTCTTTATGTGCGTCATGAGGTTGTTCATAACAAGGCTGTGGTGGACGACATGCGTTCAAGGGGAGTTATTTTTATAGAGGATTTAAAGGATGTTCCAGACGAAGTGACGCTCATTTTCAGCGCTCATGGGGTACCGGAAAAAGTGCGTCGTGACGCACGTGAGAGGTCCTTGCAGGTGTTTGATGCTACTTGCCCTCTCGTCACCAAGGTGCATCTGGAGGTACAGAAATACAGTCGAGACGGTTTTGAGTGTATTTTGATCGGACACTCCGGTCATCCCGAAGTAGAGGGTACAATAGGTCAATATGATGCTTCAGCTGGTGGTTCAATTTATTTGGTAGAGAACGAACAAGAAGCTTTAGAAATAACGGTGAAGAATCCGGATAATTTAGCATATGTTACCCAAACTACCTTGTCTGTTGATGATACTGCGCGGGTGATTGGTGTCCTTCGTGATCGATTTCCAAATATTATTGGTCCGAGAAAAGATGACATATGTTATGCTACACAAAATCGCCAAGACGCAATTCGACAGTTGGCAATTGAGACTGACGTTGTTTTAGTAGTGGGATCAGTTTCAAGCTCAAACTCCAATCGTTTGAGAGACCTGGCCGAGCGATGCGGATGCAGAGCGTATCTTATAGATAGTGCTTCGGAAATACGGCCCAGTTGGTTGGATAATGTGCGGAGTATAGGAATCAGTGCTGGAGCCTCTGCTCCGGAATTTCTTGTAAAAGATGTAGTGAATAAGTTGATTTCTTTGGGCGGTGAACCACCCAGAGAACTTGATGGTGTAATCGAAAATATCACATTTTCTCTTCCAAAAGAGCTGCGTACCCACTCACTCTAACTTAACATTAAGCTGTTCTGTCATTGATATAGTTAAACAGCGCGGAGGTTGAAGCGTCAAAGGATTGTATGCCTTCCTTAGTGTCTAAAAGTTTTTGTGCCATCGACTTGCCGAGTTCTACACCCCACTGATCGAATGAGTTTATGGACCAGATGCTGCCTTGTACGAAAACTTTGTGCTCATAGAGTGCGATCAGAGACCCGAGATTGTGAGGCGTGAGTCTGTCCATAAGAATCGTGTTGGAGGGTCTGTTACCTGAATAGTAACAATGGGGAGCGTTTGCTGTTGAGTCTTGTCCCTTTATTAGTGCAGAGCCTTGAGCCAACATATTTCTTAGCAGTACTTTATGGTGTAGTAGCTCACTTGTTGAATCGTTTATTGCTGCAATGAAATCTACAGGGGCGCAGAAGGTTCCCTGATGCAGTAGTTGAAAGAAGGCATGTTGTCCGTTAGTGCCGGTTTGCCCCCATATTATTCCACATGTTTCATATTCGAGTGTTTCTCCTCCGCGACTCACTGATTTTCCATTACTCTCCATTTCGAGCTGCTGTAAATACGAGGGCAAAGAATTTAAACGCTCGCAGTAAGGAATTACTGCGTGCGTTTGAAATTTCATAAAATTGCTATACCAAATGTTCATTAGAGCAAGTGCTACAGGCATATTTCTATTTATTGGTGATGTTTTGAAATGAAGATCCATTTCTCGCGCACCGGCCAACAGTTGTTTAAAATTATCGATTCCGATGCTTACCACAAGAGAAAATCCGATACTAGACCAAAGAGAAAATCGGCCTCCAACCCATTCTTCAAAATTAAGTATGTGGTGAGGATTGATACCGTAAGCAATAGCATTCGCACTGTTCGCGGTAATTGCAACGAAATGAGCGGAGTATTGGCTGTTTTTTATTCCAATTTCTTGCTCAAACCAATTTGCAGCGGTTGTACTGTTAAGAAGAGTTTCCTGTGTAGTAAAAGTTTTACTGGCTACAACTATGAGTGTTTTATTCGCATCAAGCTTTGCTAAAGTAGCATTCAAAGCTGCGCCGTCAACATTGGAAATAAAGTGAATTCTTGGGACGGATTGAGAGTATTCAACGAGTGCCTCACATGCGAGCTTAGGACCCAGCGCAGAGCCCCCAATCCCGATATTTACCACATCGGTGACAGCTTCACCATTCACACCAATCCAGCCGCCCGACCGAATTTTTTTACTAAAAACCTCTACCATATCGAGTTGTGCGCTAACTGTACTGATCATATTTTTGTATGGCTGATCTATATCGTCTCCCATCTCCGCCCGGAGAAGCGTGTGCAGTACTTGGCGATCTTCTGAGGTATTGATTCGTTGCCCAGAAAACATCGCCTCTCGATGTTTGTCGAAAGGCGATTCATAAACTAGCTCAAGTAAGTCTTGCCATATTTCTCGGGTAATTAAATTTTTTGAAAAGTCTAATCTTAGTTGGCCACATTGAACTGAGAAATCCTCAACACGCTTTCTGTCACTCGTTAACTCATCAACCACATTAATTGATGTGCTACTTGCATGTGTTTTTAGTCTTTTCCAAGCAGCTGTGTCTTGTGGTTTAAACTCGAAATTGTTCATAATTTCATCAGAGCCTCTATCAAGTGAAATAACGGTAAGACCAGACAACGTCGGGAAACGAAAAAAACCATATCTTGTAGTAACTTGATTCAGGTTTTGTGAATAATTGTCCAGTGAGCCACAAAACATGTAGTTTTGCTACAAAAATATATTTTTTTATAAACAAAGCGGCAGAATAGCAGTACACTTGAGTGACATCGGGTGAATTTTGCCGACAAATTATTGCCCAGTTGATGCAGATTTCGGAAGGAGATTAAATATGACAACTCTCAAACCAGCAATCGCCGCAATCACTGCACGACTTGTTGACCGTAGCAAAGAAACACGTGGCGGGTACCTTCTGCAGTTAGAAAAGGATTATGGCACTCGCCCTGAACGCGGAAAGCTAAGCTGCGGCAACCTTGCTCATGGTTTCGCTGCATGTTCTGGTGCTGATAAGGAGAGTATCAGGCTCATGGAGGCTGCCAATATTGCAATTGTGACTGCCTATAATGACATGTTATCCGCGCATCAGCCCTATGCGAATTACCCGGAAAAGATAAAACAAGCACTCCGAGAGGTTGGCAGTACCGGTCAAGTAGCTGGAGGTGTACCTGCCATGTGCGACGGAGTCACACAGGGCCAAAATGGGATGGAATTGAGTCTGTTAAGCCGTGACCTCATTGCTCAATGTACGGCAGTAGCGCTGTCCCATCAGATGTTTGATGGTGTTGTTTCGCTGGGTATTTGTGACAAGATTGTGCCTGGTTTGTTAATGGGTGTTCTTAGTTTTGGCTACTTACCTGCCATTTTTATCCCGGCGGGTCCCATGGAATCAGGATTGCCCAACAAAGAGAAACAACGTATCAGGCAGCTGTTTGCCGAGGGTAAAATTGATCGAGATCGACTTTTGCAGGCAGAAGCTGATTCATACCACAGTCATGGAACTTGTACCTTTTATGGAACTGCTAATAGTAACCAAGTAGTTTTGGAGGCACTTGGATTACAGTTGCCGGGAAGCTCTTTTATCAATCCTGATAACTCTTTAAGAGACGCACTCACGAAAGAGGCGGCTCAGCAAGTTTGCAAGATTACTTCACTTGGGAATGATTTTCGACCAGTTGGTAGGGTGGTGGATGAGCGCGCCATTGTAAATGCTACGGTTGCTCTTTTAGCAACAGGGGGATCAACAAATCACACCATGCATATGGTGGCCATTGCGCGGTCAGCAGGTATTTTGATGGATTGGTCAGACATTGCAGATCTTTCGGCAGAGGTTCCTTTGATGACAAGGATCTACCCGAATGGCCAAGCGGATGTGAATCATTTCCATGCTGCGGGCGGTACCAGCTGCTTGTTTCGACAACTGTTAGAGGCGGGTTATATGCATCCTGACGCGGCAACGATTTGGGGAAATACATTTGCAGATTTTGTCAAAGAACCCTTTTTGGACGACTGTGCTTTGAAATGGCGTGAGGCTCCATCGGAATCTTTTGACACGACTGTCTTGGCAAGCATCGGCGATCCCTTTGCAAAAGAGGGTGGATTGCGATTGATGACAGGGAATCTGGGTCGATGTGTCATTAAAATTTCAGCGGTTGCAGAGGAGCACCGTTATGTCGAGGCGCCTATTGTTGTAATTGAGGACCAAAACGACCTCCAACCACTGTTTGAGGCAGGTGAATTAAATCGAGATTGTATCCTCGTAGTAAGATATCAAGGACCGAGAGCTCGTGGGATGCCAGAATTACATAAACTTACTCCTTTTCTGGGGACTTTGCAGGATCGCGGTTATCGCGTTGCGCTTGTCACAGATGGTCGAATGTCGGGAGCATCAGGTAAAGTTCCTGCAGCTATACATTTGGTGCCAGAAGCTTGCGAGGGTGGGTTGTTAAGTCATTTGGTAGATGGTGATGTGATTAGGCTTGATGCCGAGAGGGGAGAGTTGACCGTAGTCGGTGATATTGATTTTATCATGCAAAGAGAGATTTCAGTTTCCTCGCAACATAATCAGTCTGGCTGCGGAAGAGAACTATTTGCCATTAACAGGGAAAATATTGGTAATGCGGAGCAAGGGGCATCCTACCTATTTGCGGAGGTCCGATGAATATGACAGCTTCATGGGATTTAGTGGCTGATATTGGTGGAACTAACGCGAGGTTCGGGGTCATACACGGAGAAGAACATGAGATAATCAAGGAGTTCTATCATTCTGTGCGTGAATATCCTAATTTCAGTGAGGTGATATCCTTATTACTTGCTGAGATTAGATCTTCTTTGGGTTTTCAACATTCACCTAAGCGGGTTTGTTTTGCGGTAGCGTGCCCTACGGATAGTGAGCACATATGTTTTACAAACAGTCACTGGGAATTTTCAAAAACCGAGTTACTTTGCGGGCTTGGGTGCCAATCGCTAGCTATAATTAATGATTTTGAAGCAATAGCGCATGGAATATCAGATTTAATGCTGTCTGATCATGTAAAGATAGGAGGAGGATCACATATTGCTAATTCTCCGATGGCGATTTTAGGGCCCGGGACAGGCCTAGGTGTTTCAGCAATCGTGCCTGTTAAAAATGGCTACCACGTAATTGATAGTGAGGGAGGTCACGCTGATTTTGCTCCGGTAGGTGACGTGCAAACATTGGTGCTAAGCTATCTTTCGAAAAAATACGAGCGTGTTTCGCTTGAGCGATTGCTATCCGGCGATGGGATGATGAACATTTACTCAGCTCTCTGTGATAGTTGCAACGAGAACCCAATATTCACTAGCTCAGCAGAGGTGGTCCAAGCAGGTAATGAGGAGATATGTCCAATATCGAAGCATACATTGTCTTTGTTTTGTGAAATACTTGGTTCAACAGCCGGCAATCTAGCCCTAACTTATGGAGCGCGTGGGGGGGTTTATATCGCAGGAGGAATTGTGCCACGTTTTAAAAAGTTTTTTGTGGGAAGTGGGTTTCGTGGCGCCTTCGAGAATAAGGGTCGCTTCGCTCGTTATTTAGCACCAATTCCCGTTTATTTGATCACCAGGCCTAACGTAGGCTTGGTTGGTGCTGCAAAAAAATTGAAAGGTGACTAAGGGTTTACTTATGCGTAAGTTGATGGAGGAACATCCGCTGATTGCTGTAATAACACTTGAGCATAGTGAAGATGCTGTGCCACTTGCCAGGGCACTAATTTCCGGCGGAATTTTTGCACTAGAGATTACTCTTCGAACAGATGCCGCGGTTGATGGTATAAGAAGTATTATTGAGTCCGTACCTGAGGCTATTGTTGGGACTGGCACTGTATGTAGTGAGCAGCAAATTTCCCTGTCCCAAGACTTGGGATGCAGGTATATGGTATCACCTGGATCTACATCACGGCTTTTGGAGGCTGGACAACGGGCGTCAATTCCATTGCTTCCAGGGGTGTCCACGGTGTCGGAGTTGATGGAGGGCATGCAATATGGGTATCGGAATTTTAAACTCTTCCCAGCACACTCGGTGGGAGGGGTTTCTTTTTTAAAAGCATTGATGGGCCCATTTCCTGGTTTAAAATTTTGTCCTACGGGAGGTGTTAATCCAGACAACATAAGAGAATATTTGGCGCTTGACAATGTGCTTTCGGTAGGAGGTTCATGGATCGCGCCGAGGGCCATGATAAGAGACAAAAAGTGGTCGGACATAGAAAAATTGGCTACTCGAGCTATGGAGCTGTGCTCATAATACTAAAAAGGTACTTGTTGTGAGGTAAGTGAGGAAATGTCAAAAAATACTGATTTAATTATTTTTGGAGCATCGGGAGATTTAGCCAATAGGAAGTTATTTCCAGCATTGTACAGGCTCCATCATGCTGGTTTGCTGGAGGATAACGTCCGTATCCTTGCTTTGGCGCGGCGATCGCAAACCAGTAAAGAATTTGTTTCTCAGCTTGAAAAAATTCTGCAAAACGTTATGCTCGCAGAGGGTCTCGACAAAGGATCATGGAAATCTTTTAGCAGGCGCCTTCATTTTCTTAAGGTAGATTTTACTAACAAAAGAGATTTTAAAGATCTCCAGCATTGGTTAGTGAAAAAACGGACTGTCATCTATTATTTTGCTACGCCCCCAAGTTTATATGGACCCATTAGTAGTCATTTAAATGGGGCGGGATGTATCGACTCGCAAACGAGAATTGTGCTCGAGAAGCCGATCGGACATGACCTAAAAAGTTCTCAAGAGGTGAATGATGTAGTTGGCAAGTACTTTGACGAAAAAAATATCTACAGAATCGATCATTATTTGGGTAAGGAAACAGTGCAGAATCTTTTAGCGTTGCGTTTTGCAAATCGTGTTATTCACAGTCAATGGGATAATACCTGTATTGATCATGTCCAGATTACCGCGGCTGAGACCGTTGGTATTGAGGGTAGATGGAGTTACTATGATTCTGTGGGTCAGCTAAGAGATATGGTGCAAAATCATCTATTGCAGTTGTTGTGTATGGTTGCAATGGAGCCGCCTAATTCGCTTGAGGCAGGAGAAATCCGCGGGGAAAAGGTTAAGTTAATGCGCGCATTAAGACCAATAACCATCGATTCGGTTTTACAGAATGCGGTGCGTGGGCAATACAATGCTGGATGGATTAACGGAGAGCCAGTAGTTGGATATCTTGAGGAGGAAGGCAGAGACTCTGGGAAGAGTAGTACAGAAACTTTTGTTGCTCTCAAGGCATATGTTGATAATTGGCGATGGGCAGGTGTTCCTTTTTACTTGCGCACGGGGAAGCGTATGGGAAAGAAAGTGACTCGAGTCATTATAACCTATAAAGAAAGTCCACATACTATTTTTAGTGGCGGACAAGGTGGCGCGCGAAACAGATTGGTAATACGCTTACAACCCAATGAGGGTATCGAATTGGAGATGGTGTCTAAGAAACAAAGCCTCGAGGAGCCTTTAGGCATTGAGAGGCGCATACTTAATCTGGACTTTTTAGGTGATTCTGACAGTGTTCGCATTGCTGATGCATATGAGCGTTTGTTTCTTGAGGTGATCAATGGAAATCAATGGTTATTCGTGAGTCGCGAGGAAATTGAGGCCTCGTGGAAGTGGTGCGATGAATTACTTTCGGCTTGGCGAGAAAAAAACGTTGAGGTCAAATCATACGGTGCTGGGTCATGGGGACCGCCAAAGGCCGAAATATTGATAGAACGCGATGGGCGAAGTTGGTATGAGGGCGGCGCTTGATCAAGAAATTTCGCACCCCACACGACCTAAATGTTGATTTAGCTCTTAGGGTTGCTGGGCACCTTGAAACTGACATTTCTTTACATGGTCGGGCTACTGCAGTCGTGTCAGGTGGTAGAACGCCGATAGGTTTTTTTCAACAACTGGCCAAGCAGGACATTGCTTGGGATCGAGTATCAATTACACTGGCTGATGAAAGGTGGGTTGATGCTTCACACTCTGACAGCAACGAGAGATTAGTTCGTGAAAATTTATTAATCCATCGCGCTACCGATGCATCCTTCATATCGCTTAAAAACAAAGCAATGTCGGCGCAAGAGGGTCAAAAAGAGCTTGCAACTCGTTTGAAACAAGTCGGCAAATTCAGTGCTGTTGTCCTTGGTATGGGTAATGATGGGCACACGGCTTCATTATTTCCAGGCATGACAAACCTAGTATCCGGCCTTGACATGGAATCTGGTTTAGACTGTTTGGCAACCTCCCCTGATACTGCACCACACGAGAGAATCACTTTGACTCTACCTCGGTTATTGAGAAGTACGATCATGTTTCTTCATCTTACTGGTACATCCAAATTGCAGATGTTAGAGGAGGTTTTAGAAGGTCGAGATATATACGAGTTTCCAATAAGGTCTGTTTTACAACAAAAGGTTACTGATTTGGAGATTTTCTATTGCGACTGAATGGCTTATCGAGCTTATAGTTTTAGTCCTCGATCCGTATGACTTGCAAGCCGTTGGTGCTCCCCCCCACATCAACAATGTCCCCGCGTGTTATAAGAACTATATCACCCCTCTTTATTGAGCCTCTTTTTCGTAATATTTCTATTGCCTTGTCCTTTATCTCTTGTGGTGGAAGCGAATCTGTCTCAAAGGGAATTGGAAAAACACCTTTATAAAGTGCTGTGATCTCACTCGTTCCCTCTTTTTGTGCCATTGCATAAATTGGCATTGAGGAATTAATTCGGGACATAATTAACGGAGTGAACCCGGTTTTTGTCATACAGATGATTGCAGATACAGCTTCCAAATGATTGGCTATATACATGGTTGCGAGCGCCACAGACTCATCAATTCGAGCAAATGTCTCGTTAATCCTATGTGTTGAGCGTTGAGCGAGAGGGTATTTTTCTGCCCCCTCAATTACCCTTGCCATTGCCTGAACCGTTTCGACCGGATATTTTCCGACAGCGGTCTCTGCCGACAGCATCACAGCATCTGTGCCATCAAGCACAGCATTTGCCACATCAAAGACCTCTGCTCTAGTGGGGACTGGAGTCGTTATCATTGATTCCATCATTTGTGTAGCAGTGATCACTACGCGATTTGCGTTATTAGCTGCATCGATCAGTTGTTTCTGAACTGCCATCAAGTTCGCATCGCCGATCTCAACGCCGAGATCACCGCGCGCTACCATTAATCCATCCGCGGAATTTATGATACCGGGCAAGTTCTCTTCTCTGATTGCCTCTGCACGTTCAATTTTTGCAATTATATGAGCAGCGCTACCAGCTGCTGCTAACAATTTCCGAGTTTCCTCTATGTCTTTTTTGGAGTGCACAAAAGAAATCGCCAAGTAATCAGTGCCGAGTGCAGCCGCCGCTCCTATATCGCTCCTATCTTTTGGTGTTAGAGCATCTGCTGACAAACCTCCGCCGAATTTATTTACCCCTTTACTACCCGACAAGGCTCCTCCATTGATAACAACACATTCGACAGCATTTAGTTGTTTATTCTCTATTTTAAGCGAAATGCGACCATCATCAAGTAATAGCTGATCCCCTTTTTGGAGATCATCGAGATACATTTTATCCATATAAACGCAATGCTGGTGTCCATCTCTCTCACCAAGCTCGCTGTCTAAACAAAATCTTTGCTTCGCTGATAGAAGAATTTGAGTGTTGCCCTTAAACCGCCCAATACGTATTTTTGGTCCTTGCATGTCGCATAGAATTGCAATGGGAATTTCAAGTGCGCTTGAGATTGTGCGGATTAGTAAGGCGGTTTTTTGATGATCGTCTGAATTTCCATGAGAGAAGTTCAGACGGAATACATTAACCCCCGATTGGATCAGTTTCTTTATAGTAGCCTCGTCGTTACTTTTTGGACCCAAAGTGGCGACAATTTTAGTTCTTCGAAGCATTAAAGCATCTTTTCCGACATCGCAACGCTTGTATCGAGCATTCGATTTGAGAATCCCCACTCATTATCATACCACGCCATTACTTTAACTAACGATCCGTTCGCAGAAGTTTGCGTGGCATCAAAGCTACAAGAGTAACTGCAGTGGTTGAAATCAGCAGAAACCAAAGGCTCAACGCAGTAGTCAAGAACTCCATCCTGGTCAGCAGTGGCTGCTACTTGCATTATTTGATTTACCTCTTCCACACTTGTTTCGCGCCCCGCGTTAAAGGTTAGATCAATTAAAGAAACGTTGATTGTTGGAATTCTCACGGCCAAACCATTAAGTTTTCCCTCTAGTTCAGGGATAACTAAACCGATTGCTTTCGCTGCCCCAGTTTTTGTTGGGATCATAGATTGAGTTGCAGACCGTGCTCTGTAAACGTCAGCGTGATATACATCACTCAATTGCTGATCGTTAGTATATGCATGCACCGTGGTCATAAAACCCTCTCTTATTTCTAATTCTCTATGCAGCGGCTGCACTAGTGGGGCTAGACAATTGGTGGTGCAAGACGCATTTGACACAATTTTATGAGAGGCTAAAAGTGTATGATGGTTTGTGCCAAACACGATCGTCGCGTCTGCATTTTTTCCGGGAGCGGATATCAGTACCTGCCGTGCTCCTGATTCTAGATGCGCGGCGGCGGCCTCTCTATTTGTAAAAACACCTGTGCACTCGTAAACAATATCAATATTTAACTCGGCCCACGGCAATTGCCTTGGATCTTTTTTTGAAAACCAGTGAATGCGATCCTTTTCTACATTTAGGCAGTTGGCCTCAGTGTTAACCTCATAGTTGAAACGGCCGTGAACGGTATCATACTTAAGCAGGTGGGCATTAATAGATATGTCACCCAAATCGTTTACCGCAACGATGCGAATTTTCTCTCGCAAGTCAGCGCGCTCATAAAAAGCCCGTAAAATATTTCGACCTATACGGCCAAATCCGTTAATTGCCACAGTAATCATAGAAGAAAGGCCTTTAGTGATAAAACTTTAGAAGCTGTAAACTATTTTCAATTGCATTTTTGGATGATAATTGTTTTACGTCGTTTGGAAAAGATTAAATCGCAATTTTTTTGTATATTGTAATTTTTTTACAGAAAATTTGTGTTAAAAATTGTGCACTATTGTTTTATAAAATTTGGTGTTTATTTTTATTTGAGGAAGAAGGAACCTAAAAATGCATAACACGCAAGTCTACCCCGTTTCCCCCTTACTAGAAAAAGAGGCTTTAATTGATGAGTTAACTTACCAAAAGATGTACATGCATTCCATTAAGCAACCCGAATCTTTTTGGGAGGAGCAAGCAAAAAAATTTATAGACTGGAGCGTGCCTTGGGTTACTGCATGTACTTCCGATTTTTTGCGGGGCAATGCTCGTTGGTTTGACGGTGGTAAGTTAAATGTTTCAACTAACTGTATCGACCGTCACCTGTCGAAGCGATGTCATCAAGCTGCATTGTTATGGGAGGGAGATGATCCGCAGGATGACGATGTTATAACTTACAGAGAACTTTATGAAAACGTTTCACGTTTTGGTAATTTACTGAGAAAGCAGGGAGTTTCGAAGGGAGATCGGGTCTGCATTTACCTTCCGATGATTCCTGAAGCAGTTTTTGCCATGCTGGCGTGTGCGAGAATTGGAGCAGTCCACTCTGTTGTCTTCGCGGGGTTCTCTCCAGAGTCCCTTAAGGACAGAATTTTAGATGCCGATTGTCGTGTGGTTATCACTGCTACGGAGGGAACTCGAGGCGGAAAAAAAATTCCATTAAAAGCAAATGTTGATCAGGCTTTAGAGTCTTGTTCTGCTGTTCGTAGTTGCATAATTGTAAATAGAGCAGGGGCACCAGTCCAATGGGTAAAGGGTCGCGACGTTAGTTATGAGACGGCAATTCGAGAAGTTGATACCTATTGTGAGCCTGAGGAAATGGACGCTGAGGACCCATTATTTATTCTCTATACCTCGGGATCAACTGGGAAACCAAAAGGAGTGGTGCATAGCACGGGTGGTTATCTTCTTATGTCGGCAATGACTCACAAGTACACCTTTGACTATAGAGATGGGGATGTGTATTGGTGTACAGCTGATATTGGTTGGATCACCGGGCATAGTTACATTGTTTATGGGCCTCTATGTAATGGAGGCACAACGCTTGTTTTTGAGGGCGTACCAAGTTACCCTGATATGTCTCGGTTTTGGCAAGTGGTTGATAAATATAAGGTTAACCAATTTTATACCGCCCCAACGGCTATTAGAACTCTTATGGGAGCTGGTGATTATTGGCTAGAAACGTCATCGCGAGCTTCTTTAAAAATTTTGGGCACTGTTGGAGAGCCAATTAACCCCGAAGTATGGGAGTGGTACCACAAAAAAGTGGGTAATTCTCGGTGTCCTATCGTCGATACCTGGTGGCAGACTGAAACTGGTGCGCACATGTTAACTCCGCTTCCGGGAGCTACCACATTGAAGCCGGGATCCGTCACAAAACCATTTTTTGGTATTGAACCACTTTTGTTAGACGCAGATGGCAATGAAATTAAAGAAGAAGGATCGGGACTACTTGTGATCAAATCTTCTTGGCCATCGCAAATTCGGACCGTTTTCGGGGATCACCAGCGTTGTATTGATACCTACTATAGACCTTATCAGGGATACTATTTTACTGGAGATGGCGCCCGACGTGATTCGGATGGTGATTACTGGATTACAGGACGAGTGGACGATGTGTTGAATGTTTCAGGTCACAGAATGGGGACGGCGGAGGTAGAAAGCGCTCTAATTTTACATGAAAAAATTGCTGAAGCAGCGGTGGTTGGTTGTCCTCATAGGATCAAAGGGGAGGGCATCTATTGTTTTGTGACGCCAATGTCTTCTGCGATAATGACAGACGAATTAAAGGGTGAACTTAGAGCGTTGTGTGCAAGAGAAATTGGACCTATAGCAAAACCGGATATAATTCAGTGGGCGCCCGCGCTTCCCAAGACAAGATCTGGAAAGATCATGCGTAGAATTCTCCGCAAAATCGCCGCTGGTCAGATCTACGAACTCGGTGATACCTCAACTTTGGCAGAGCCTGCCGTGATTGAGGAATTAATTAATGGTCGTATTGAACCTCGCTGATTGATGGCAAAGCAACAGACCGCTGAGGCTGGAATAAGTTATATCTCAAACCGGTTTTTATGGTTAGAAGGCCTAACGGTGCTCCGGTTTACTTGCACCAGCATGAGGCATTTGTGTTATAGTTTTGATGAGAAGATTTTTATAAAAACTAATAAGAAAGGCCTTTCGTAAACAAAGTGGACGCAAGGGTGGGGGAAATATGGAAAATAGTATTAGAAAGCAGCTAGCTCGCTTGATGCGGGAAAGACGTTTGTCTCAAAGTGCACTATCTAGGGGCGCTGGAGTTCCTCAGCCAACCATCAATAGGATTCTAAGCCAAACAACATTAGACTTGCGTCGCGATTCTGTTGTGAGGATCGCAAAATTTCTTAATGTTACTCCAGAATACCTCTACAATCCTGGACCCGATGTGTCGGCAAAGACAGAGGCATTCAATGCTGTGGAACCTACGGCAATTGATCAGGTGGATGACATATGTCGACAGGTTATGACCCTGACGTCACTGCAAAGATCTGAAGTGCTTCATAGATTGTTAGAACTGGTGGTCGTCAAATAACATATAGCTGGAAACCAGTGTGTCTAAGCTGGGCTTTCGCGTTTTCCGAACAAGTTTAAAGCCACAGGAAATAGCCGAGGCGGTAGGTGTTGTTTTGATCTCTTCCTAAATTTTGTCCGATTGCAAATCCGGTTGTTTCTCTCAAGAGCTCCTCAGTTGTTGATTTCAGCAAGTACAGAATGGTATCATAAAGCCTCCTAAGGGGCGGCTGGTGAAGCCTGAGATGTACCCTTCGAACCTGACCCGGGTAATGCCGGCGTAGGAATAGGATATATTCTATTAACTTCGTTCGTATGTCTGGGTTTACGCAGTTTATTCGACCGAGGCCTCTATGAAAAGTTCCACAGTTTTCGACTCCTTTATAGTTTTTGTTCCAATACTAAAATATTTTATCGTGGTGTTCATGGGTATATTTGTACCTTCACTTTCCCTTGCGACTGAGTTGGAGGAGGTGATCGTGACTTCGGATTTTCGAGATTCGGCGCTGTTAGAGTTATCTAACAGTGTGACTGTCTTGTCGAGTAAAGATATTGCTCGTCGACAGGCGAAGCACCTAGACCAAATTCTGAATCTGGCTCCGAATGTGAACTTTGCAAGTGGAGCATCGAGGGGACGTTTTGTGCAAATTAGGGGAATTGGAGAGCGCAGTCAATTTATTGAGCCTATAAACCCTTCAGTAGGTATAGCAATAGATGGTATTGACTTTACTGGGATCGCCGGTGCTGCTACAACGATGGATATTGAGCAGGTTGAAATATTACGAGGACCCCAGGGCACGCTTTTTGGCGCAAATGCTCTGGCTGGATTAATCAACCTTAAATCTTATCAGCCAAGTGAGGATATGGAGGGAACTCTTACTTTGACTTCTGGTACATATGATTCCAATACATTTTTTACAGCATTGGGTGGACCTATTAGCCAAAAAGTTGGGTCCAGATTGGCGATTCAGAGTCACAAAAGTGATGGTTATATAACTAACGATTATCTCCGGCGTGATGATACGGACGGTATCGATGAGTTGAGTTTTCGATCTACTACTGAATGGGCTATTAGCAATGATTTAAAAACGAAATTAACGATTTTTCATGTCGACGTAGATAATGGCTATGATGGGTTTTCCTTGGATAATACCCGCACAACCTTCTCGGACAATCCAGGACATGATCGGCAAAAATCAACCGCGTTGGGTGTTGAAACCACTTGGGATCTAAATAAAGATTTACAGTTTATTGGTATGGCGAGTCGCGTTCAAAGTGATCTTGAATATGGTTACGATGAGGACTGGGCTTACCCATCTATCTGCGTAGGGCTGGCGTGTGATGGTTGGGAGTATAATTCACAGGATAACTACCTCAGAGATCGAGAAAATAGCACAATTGATTTTCGGTTTATCTCGAATCGGCCTGCCTTGGTACTGGATCTACCAGTGGCTTGGGTATTTGGAGTCTACTCTCGGCAGCAGAGTGAAACTTTGATAAGAGAGTACACTTACAACAGTAAAGATTTTTCGAGTACTTTCGATACCAGAAACAGTGCAGTGTATGGACAACTTTCCTTAGATGTCTCTTCCAGGCTGAACTTGCTGACTGGTATCCGATTCGAAAATCGGGACGCAACTTATGTTGATACTGACGCAGTCATGCATAATGTCGATGAGGACTTATGGGGTGGTAGAATATCGCTACAGTTCAAAATGGATGAGGGTAGAGTGGTATATGGCTTGTTATCTCGCGGCTATAAAGCGGGCGGTGTCAACAGTGACCCCGATCTGGCGCCTGAGGATCGCGAATTTGATACTGAATTTATGTGGAACGTGGAAACAGGATTTAAAGCGTCATGGATGCAGGATAAATTCAGCACACAAATTGCGCTGTTTTATCAAGAGCGCAGAGACATACAAATTAAACAATCACTCGTCCAACCCCGTGTTGATAGCAATGCAAGTGATTTTATAGATTATCTCGGTAATTCGGCTAAAGGCAGCAATTACGGCTTGGAGCTAGAATTTGTTTGGGATGCCTCCGATCGGGTCACACTTTCAGGATCTTTGGGCCGATTGCAGACAGAGTATAATACCCCTTCATCTGATTATTTGAATAGTCGAGAACAGGCCCATGCTCCAAGCTATCAGTTCGATGTTGGTGTCGGCGTCAGAATAGCTGATAACTGGGTGTGGACGCTAAATCTTGAGGGCAAAGATGACTTTTACCTCTCTTCAAGCCACAACACTCAATCTGAGGCATACCAGTTGGTCAACACGAACTTGACTTATGATGACGGTACTTGGATGGCAGCACTTTGGGCACGTAACATTTTTGATGAAGAGATAATTATCAGGGGATTCCGTTTCGGAAATGATCCGCGAAAGTATTACGCAACTGAATCTTACTTCCAATACGGAGAACCGAGAGTGCTAGGCTTAAGTGGAGGGTATAGATTTTTTTAATTTTCTGTGAACTTATTTTAATCAACAGAGGTGTCTAGAGTGCAGGTCACAATTGATATCAGTATGTACCCGAACCGAGAGGAATTTATCCCGCCGATAAAGGGTTTTATCGAACGCATTAATCGCTTCGATAATCTTCAGATTACCACTTTTCCGACTAGCACAGTTATACAGGGTGACTACATAATCGCGATGGACGCTGTGCAAAAGACGATCGCTGAATGCTATCGCTGTTATCACATGGCAGTTTATGTTGTCAAAATAATCCCTGGCTATGAGGCCTTATGAGTGATGCTTTCTTGGCTTAGTTTGGAAACATTAGCAGTGTTATGTGCGATTGCTTATTTGTTTTTAGCGATTCGCGAAAACATCTACTGTTGGTACTTTGCGCTCGTGAGCACTGTGTTATATGCCTGGATCTTCCGAGGTGTTAACTTGTATATGGAATCTGCTCTAAATATCTACTATGTGATGATGGCTCTCTATGGATGGTTTTGTTGGAAGACGCCTAAGACGAAAATTAAGCGGTTGAAAATTAAAAGTTGGGAATTAAGTCGACATTTTAAGGTTGTAAGTATGATATGTCTTACATCTATTATATCCGGTGTTATGCTGGACTTGAACACAAGCGCTCGCCTACCGTATCTTGACTCGCTGACTACATGGGGAAGCGTAATTACGACTTTCATGGTTGCTAGGAAGATCCTTGAGAATTGGCTTTACTGGATCGTTATAAATAGTTTGTCTATATTCTTGTATATTGACCGCGAGTTGTATCAGACAGCTACTCTTTTCATGATATACATTGTGATGTCTATTGCGGGCTATATACATTGGAGAGCAATTTATCAACGGGAGAATAAACAATATCCTTCAGCTGACGTTGAATCGGTGGCAAACTTGGAATCGCAGTAATCGATGTCATTTAAAGTCTAGGCCTGAAGTTCACTACAAGCTCCCCAATGGACTTACCAACCATAGTTTCTTGGTCGGAGCCGCAGATCAGAGGGCTGTTATCAGAGTAAATTGTGCCTATGCCAATCTGCTGGGTATCGATAGAGCGCGAGAAATAGACGTTTTGACTGTATTGGCTGATTCAAACTTGGTACCTAAAGTTTTGTTTGTCAGTGAGGAAGTGATGGTGAGCGAATATATAAATGGATCAAAGTTAACACAAAAAATGTTAGGAAACCCATATTTAATGTTACAAATAAAGAAAAAATTAAAAGAAATATCGTCTTATAGTAAGGAAAATGAGCCGCGCTTCAGTTATCTCAGTCATTGTGAAAATTATGTCACACAGCTAACCAGCAAGCACTTACAATTCGTTGACGTTGATCAACTTCTCTCTGCTGCTGAACATATAGATTCTGAGGATTGGACACCAAGTCTTTGTCATCATGATCTTGTTTCGGAAAATGTGTTAGTGAGCGATGATGGTTTGTATTTTTTAGATTGGGAATATGTAGCGCTGGGGCATCCTGCATATGATTGGGTTTCTGTTTTTGGGAGGAAATTCCCGCTGGATGAGACCGATTGCGGGCCTGTGTCTCCGGAAATATGGATGCTTCTGAGCGACTTTCAAAGTGAATTAGACAAACTATGGAGAATTCTCAATAGGAAACTCATGGATACCTTTGAGTCTGAAAAATAAAAAAGCGCAGAAAAATCCACACTCCTAAAGCATGATACCTCACCATTTAGACAGGCATCGAAGAGTCGTGAACTAATTTTCACGATGACCACTTGGAGTGTCGTGTCTATTGTTGTCGGCAATATCATGCTGCTGTTTATGAATAGAGTGGTAACTTTCAATATTATTTCAGGAGTCCGACTTTTGATAACGAATTTAAGGGTCATATCCTGAAAAAATCTGATATTAATAGTCAGTTTTGGAGGTAATATCCGCAGTGTAATGGTTATTTTGCTCTTGTATTAGGTGATAAGTAGTTTTCTCAGAAGTATATATGGTTGGGTGTGAACTCATTCTCTTCAACTCTTTGTGGTGACGGAAGGAAACAACTATAGTTATCAAGTAACCATAGCTTAATCTTTAAAATTTTTAAATTGAAATGGTTGCTCAAGTTCAGCTTCTCTTATTATGGACATAATTTTCTGCAGATCATCCCTTTTTTTACCAGACACACGTACCTGATCACCCTGAGTCTGACATTGAACTTTTAATTTTGAGTCCTTTACGAGTTTTACAATTTTCTTACAGACCTCTTGTGGAATGCCCTGTTTAAAGGTGATGGGTATTGAAAATGTTTTTCCTCTATGGAGAGCTTTTTCATTGAATAGCATCGCACGAGGATCGACCTTACGTTTCATCAACTCGGCACGAAAAATATCAAGTAGTTGTTGACATTGGAACTCAGCTTCGGCCCTAACAGTTACGTGTTCTTTAGTATAATCGAATGCTGCGTCCACTCCACGAAAATCAAAGCGAGAAGATATCTCTCGGTTTGAATTATTTGTTGCATTTAAAATTTCAGAGGCATTGACCTCCGATACGATGTCCATACTCGGCATAGCGAATGAAGCCCTTTTTGACGATTTCTTGTGAAGTGTAAGCCAATTGCCAGCTGTTACTTTACCCTAATCATTATGGAAACTTCCAGCATTCAATTTTAAATAGAAAACTCACAAAAAGATTTTATAGTTAAACCCGTTGATAGGTACCCCAGCGAAGTTTACACTTTTATTTCAATATATATTGGATCAGACAATGTCAGAAGAATCGGATAAATTGCTCTGGAAACCGACGCAAGAGGAGATTATGAGCTCTAATCTCCAGCAATTTATGAATTCGATTTCGAAGATCTACTCGGTATGCTTTTCTGACTATGATGAATTTCAAAAATGGACCGTTGACAACCCAGAAAATTTTTGGTCTGCGGTTTGGACTTATACTGGAATAAAGTCATCGGTATATTTTAATCAAGTCTTAGTTAGCAGGGATGAATTTCCTGGAGCGCAGTGGTTTTCTGGCGCCAGACTCAATTATGCAGAGAATTTATTGCGGACTTCTAGTGATAAAATTGCAGTAATTGGACGTTTAGAAGATGGAACACGTCACACACTCACTTATCAGCAGTTGTACCACAGGGTGGAGCAGTGTGCTGCGGCGATGAGGGGTATAGGAGTGACGAGTGGAGATCGGATTGTTGGTTTCCTGCCGAATATCAGTGAGTCAATAATCTCGATGCTCGCGGCAAGCAGCATCGGAGCTATTTGGTCATCGTGCTCGCCAGACTTTGGCATCAACGGGGTTATAGATAGGTTTGGACAAATTCAGCCAAAGCTATTAATCGCTTGTGATGGGTACCTTTACAACGGTAAAACCATCGACTCTTCTCGGATTGTTGAGGCGCTCTGCAAACAAATAAAGAGCATCCAATGCCTCGTGATAGTGCCAGTAATAGATAAGTTTAAAACTACGACGTCTGAAAGAGGGGGAATCCTTTTTGAGAACTTCTTGATAAAGGAGAATACGCCCAAACTTGTTTTCGAACAACTCCCCTTTGATCACCCTTTGTTTATTATGTACTCCTCTGGAACAACTGGAGCGCCAAAATGTATAGTACACGGTGCCGGGGGCACTCTTATTCAACACCTAAAAGAACATCGTCTGCATGTAAATTTAAGCTCACATGATAGGATGTTTTTCTTTACGACATGCGGTTGGATGATGTGGAATTGGCTAGTGAGTGCCCTCGCCTCTGAAGCGACGTTGGTTTTATTCGATGGTTCTCCATTTTATCCGATGCCAAAGTCATTATTCGATTTAGCTGAAGAAGAAGAAGTCACGGTTTTTGGTACAAGCGCAAAATACCTTGCTTCGCTGGAAAAACAGGGTGTAAAACCTTGCGAAACTAATGATCTGTCTGAGTTAAGATGCATTCTTTCTACTGGTTCACCGCTGTCTAGCAGAAGCTTTAGATATGTCTACCGTGATGTGAAATCTGAAATCTCTTTAGCATCGATTTCTGGAGGCACTGACATAATATCTTGCTTTGTTCTGGGTAACCCATGTCTGCCTATCTGGGAAGGCGAGATTCAGTGCATTGGATTGGGTATGGCTGTGGAAGTTTGGGATGAATATGGAAATTCGGTGAGGCAGAAAAAGGGTGAGCTAGTGTGCAGAAAACCTTTTCCAAGTGCCCCCATTTATTTTTGGAATGACAAACATAATGAGAAGTATTTGGCGACCTACTTTGGTGTGTTCCCCGGGGTTTGGGTACAAGGAGATAATGCAGAGATTAGTTCTCATTCGGGGATTGTGATTCATGGCAGGACTGACTCTATACTAAACCCAGCCGGAGTCAGGATTGGTACCGCGGAAATATACCGACAATTAGAGACGTTCAATGAATTAGTAGATTATGTGTGTGTTGACCAGGTTTGGGAGGATGATGTGCGCGTAATCTTGTTTGTAGTATTAGAAAATGGAGTTGAGATGACAGATGATTTACGTTCCTCGATTAGCTCAACGATTCGTGAGGAGACTACTCCCAGGCATGTGCCTAAAAAGATTATTGCGGTAGCTGATATCCCAAGGACAATGAATGGTAAAATAGCCGAGCTTGCAGTTCGTAAGGTGCTGCATAATGAGCCAGTAATAAATGTTGATGCTCTTGCTAACCCAGAATCCCTCGATTTATTTCGTAATCTAACTGAGCTTACTGAGTAGGTAGAAAGCGGCTAAGTCGCTCGGGTTTCACACAAAATGTTTACTTAATGTTAACCAAGTAAAGACCAATATGATTTAACGACGTAAAGGTCTGTGATAGGAATCATCAATTTTTCTGAAATGAGATTGGGAATTTTTAATTAGAATCTACATTGTTTGGTCAAAAGATAATTCACGGTTCCCAAATTGCAATTAAAAAATTCAAGCCAACTTTGGTAAAATTTTTTAAGGATAATGCTATATTAAATCATTCTTTAATCGATGTGAGTTGATGTATGGATTTAAGTAGAGTAGATCAAGAGCTCATGAGTTATCTAGAAAAATTTCCGGAGATTAATATATGGGATGATCTACCGGCAACTCGAGTTCTCTCCCTTGAGATTATGAGAAAAAGAATCGCGAAATTAACTCCAATTCATGATGTTAAATCTGAAGACTTGGTCGTGCCCACCAAAGATGGATCTACGGTTAAAGTGAGGTTGTACCGACCTTCGAAAGATTTTGGAGTATTGCCGGCTCTTCTTTGGCTACATGGGGGAGGATATTGCTTGGGAGGTGTGGAGCATGACGACCAAATTGTTGGTCAAATAGTGCAGGCAGTGGGTTGTATTGTTTTGTCAGTAGACTATCGTCTCGCTCCTGAATTTCCATTCCCGGCTGCTTTGAATGACTCGTATGCAGCTCTTTTATGGTTATTTAAGAATGCCTCAAAAGTAGGGGTAGATGATAAAAGGATAGCAATAGGCGGGGCAAGTGCTGGAGGTGGACTTGCTGCGGGACTTGCTTTGGCAGCACGTGATCGTGGCGAGGTAAATTTGATCTTCCAATTATTATTTTGTCCGATGATAGATGACCGCAATGTTACGCCCTCTAGTTTTTCTATCACGGATACAAGAGTATGGAATCGAGACTGTAATTTGCGGGGTTGGAGTGCATACCTCGGTGAAAAACAAAGTAATAAGCCGGTGTCTCCTTACGCGGCTGCCGCTCGTGCCGAGAGTTTGGAGTCTCTCCCAGCAACATACATGGCAGTAGGTTCCGAAGATCTCTTTGTTGATGAAAATAGGATTTATGCTGAGCGTTTGAAAGAGGCGGGCGTAACAGTAGATTTCTCTATAATTCAAGGGGGGTTTCATGGCTTTGAATTCATTCCCCAAGCTCAGCTTTCAAAAGAAACGCGGCACGGTTATTTCTCGGCTTTAAAAAAAGCTCTTTTTAAATGAGTTTTTAAACATGCTTGGCTAGGATTGAGTCTCGATATCCGCGCGATAAGCGAATTTGCCCAATAGGATGCCTACTTCGAATAATAACCACATTGGAACCGCGAGTAGAATCTGTGATATGACATCCGGTGGCGTTAGCAGCATTCCAAAGAGAAAACACAGAATAAAGATTACAGGCCGTTTTTTTGATAGAGCGTCGGGATTCACAACTCCCATCCAAGCGAGTATCACAACAGCTATGGGGATTTCAAAACTTAAGCCGAACGCGAAAAATAGCTTTAGTGCAAAGTTTAGATAGCTCTGAATGTCTGGCATTATTATTATTCCCTCTGGCACGATTGTGCTGAAAAACAAAAAGACTATGGGGAACACGACATAATATGCGAACGCTACACCTGTATAGAATAACAGAACGCTGGATAGAAATAACGGTATTGCGATTTTTTTTTCTTGTCGATACAGCCCCGGGGCAAGAAATGCCCATGTCTGGTAGAGTACGTAAGGCATAGCAACAAAAAAAGATAGTATTAAGGTCAATTTAAATGGTGTTAAAAACGGTGATGCCACTTCGGTTGCTATCATACTGGCATTTTCTGGGATAAATCTCCGAATAGGTTCTGAAATGTAGAGATAAAGTTGATTGCTAAAAGAGAACAGACACGCGAATATCACTAATACCGACAACAAGCATCGGAGAGCCCGATTTCTAAATTCATTGAGGTGAGCGACAAGTGGTTGACTTTCAAGTTCCTCCTGTTTCATAGATCTGTTCGATTTCGACTTGACATTTGTATTTGTTTAAGCTCTTGGTTGATATCCTTTTTAGTCTCATTAATGTTTCGCAATACTTCCTCATTGTGAAGTTTTTCTCTTATTTCTTCCATCCCGACCTCATTTTCTAATTCTCGCTTCGCAGAAGAAATTGCTTGCCTTATTCTACCAACCCATAGGCCTACGGAACGTACAGTCTCAGGAACTCGATTTGGACCCATCACTATTAAGGAAATCACGGCCACTAATATAAGTTCAGAAAAAGCTATGTCAAACATGTGATTAGCGTAGTGTTGATGTTTTGGAGTCGGTAATCCAAAAGATTTATTCGATATTATTTCGTTTTTCAGCAGAAGTTACAGAATCAGAGGTCTGCTCATCACAAAATTGTTTGTCATTATTTGACATTGCATCTTTAAACCCTTTAACAGCCCCGCCAAGGTCACCACCGATGTTGCGTAATTTCTTGGTACCAAAAACTACCGCCGCTATCAAAAGTATTATTAGAAGTTCTTGCCAGCCAAATCCCATAACCTTATTTCTCCTTTATTCGGAACTAACTCTTAGGGCCTTCTCCTCAATCCCTGAGACATCAAAGCGTCTATCAAGTTCACTCAGGACTGCTTTTGCGTCGGATCCTAAGTGCGAGAGCATCACAAGGGAATGGAACCATAGATCAGCAGTTTCGAATACTAATTTTTCGTTGTCGCCACTGATCGCTGCATCCTTGGCGGCCAGTATGGTTTCGATTGATTCTTCACCAACCTTTTCTAGGATCGTATTAAGACCGCTCTTGTGAAGAAAAGCAACATACGAGTCGGATGCTGCACAGCTTTTTCGTTCTCGCAGCACATCTGTCAAGCGTTCTAAAATATCTGCACTCATCGATACATTTCTTCTGGGTTTCGAATTACTTCATCTGCCGCAATCCAGTTGTTGTTATCTTGTAAAATTTTAAAAAAACAAGACTCTCTGCCTGTATGACATGCTACGCCGCCTTTTTGTACCACCTTCAATAAGATAGTATCGTTGTCGCAATCTAGGTGCAACCCGACTAGACGTTGTATATTTCCCGATTGCTCTCCTTTACGCCAGAGTTTATTCCGCGAACGAGACCAATACACAGCGCGTTGTTCAATAACGGTTGCCTGAAGAGCTTCTTCATTCATCCAAGCCATCATCAGTACTTTGTTAGATATCGCGTCCTGAGCAATCGCTGGAATTAAGCCATCCGAATTCCAAGCTATTTGACTAATAAAATTCATCAACTTCCTTTTTTTGGGGATTTCCTAAATCTTTTTTTGGATTATGGCACTGTTGTTGGGTTTTAGACAACGCTGGTTATCTTAAAGCTAAGAGCAAAGTACCTAAAGCAAACATTGCAACACTAAAACTGGGGATGTTGTTGAAGATCAGTTGCCATTTAGGGTACGCAGTTGTGATACCCACAATAATAAATATCAGACCTAACCTTGACGGCCAAATCCTTGAGGTAGGTGGTTGCGACGTGGACGGTTCGACCAAATTAGTCTTATTTTTCAAGTTTCCATTTTCTAAAGCGCTATAAATCAAAGGTGGCATTTTAGGTAATTGTTCCAACCAATCTGGAAGATGATTTTTGAGCTGCTTGAAGATACCCTTTGGCGAGTACTTTTGGCGCAGCCATTTTTCTAGGAAGGGTTGGGCCGAAATCCATAGATCTAGCTTTGGATAAAGTTGTCTTCCCAAACCTTCGACGTTAAGCAATGTTTTTTGTAGTAAGATAAGTCCTGGTTGGACCTCCATATTAAACCTTCTTGCAGTATCGAAAAGCTGCACCATCATGTATGCCATTGAAATCTCCTGAAGAGGTCTTTGAAAGACAGGCTCACAAACACTCCTTATCGCATTAGTAAATTCGGTTACCGATGTATCATGTCTTACCCAACCGGAACGGATATGTAACTCGGCAACGAGGCGATAATCACGTTTGAAGATAGCTAACAAATTTCTAGCCATGTAAAACTGGTCCTCAGTAGTGAGGGATCCCATAATTGCACAATCAATTGCCAAGTAAGTCGGGGACTGGGGATTAGTGGTGTCGACAAATATGTTTCCTGGGTGCATATCTGCGTGAAAGAAATTATGTTCAAAAACTTGCGTGAAAAATATTTCGATCCCTCGTTCTGCAAGTGTTTTAAAGTTAACACCTTTATTCGTTAAAGTCTGAATATCAGTGATTGGAGTCGCATAGATTCGTTCCATTACCAGTACATCTTTGTTAGAAAGTGACCACAGAATGTCTGGGACATGAAGTATAGATGAGGACTCAAAGTTATGTTTGAGTAAAGAAGCGTTAGCGCCCTCTGACTGGAGATTGAGCTCATTAAGAATAACGTTCCTGTAGTCTGATACAACTTTGACCGGGTGCAAGCGCTCGCCATCTTTGCTATGTTTTTGAATGAATTTGGCGAGCAAAAGCATTAGCCTTATGTCTTGTTGGATGATTTTTTCGATTCCAGGACGCACTGCTTTTATCACGACATCCCGCCCATTCAGGGTGGTTGCTGCATGAACTTGAGCAATTGATGCGGATGCTAATGGTTTTTCTTCAAAATCAGAAAACTTATCAGCAATTTTCCCCAGTAATGCGTTCTCTACCAAGGCTTTAAATGTTTCCGTTGAAAATGGGGGAACGTTGTCTTGTAATTTATTGAGCTCTCGACAAATGTCTGGCGGTATCAAATCTGGCCTCGTGGATAGTAACTGACCAAATTTTATAAAAATGGGTCCTAATTCCTCCAGAGCTAGTCGCAGCCGTTCGCCTTTGGAACCCTTATTTTGTCCAAACACTCTGAAAAATATTAAGGTAAGCTTTAACTTGGATGAAATTTTTTTCTCTTGGACAAATTCATCGAGTCTATGGCGTCCCACAACCGAAAGAATCTTAAGAGCTCTGCGAAGATGGCTCATGTTTTTATTTTTTGAATAAGGTTGTCTATACGGGATGTCATTCGATCAACATTTATAGAGAGCTTTCTAATGTTTTGGGAGAAATTCTCAAACTCTGGCATCGCGGGAACTATTTTCCATTCCTCCTGGACAAATTCTACTCCCCCGGTCACGATACGACGTCGACTATCTTCAGCCGTTCGAGCCAGAGTGTTCAGTGAAGTTACAGCAAAATGCGCAGGAATATCGCCCACTAAATCAGAAAGTGCTGCCTCCCAATCGACATCTAATTTTTGAAAAATATTTTCTAACCGTTTCAGCACTAATGTATCACCGGCCACCGTTACTCCACTCCCGGCAAGTGTTATAGCATTTCTATCCTGCGTCAAAATCCCTGCAAAAGCGATTATGGAACCGTTAAGAGTTACCGACGCTTCTTCACTGGCACCTGACTTGATTGCGATGTGACCATCGTGAACTGATATACAACAGCACCATTCGGGTGAATTTATGTTAAGGGCGATTGTTATATCATTGAGTTCATCTAATAATTGAGCGGTTTCTGTGTCATAGGCAACCGCTGCATTTACCAATTTCTCTAGCGATGTAACTCCGAATTCCGTTAGTTGCCTAGCAATCATCAGGGTTTAATCCCCATATGGACTGCAGCGATTCCTCCACTCATGTTGATATATTCCACATTTAAAAGACCGGCCTTTTGTACCATTTGTTTTAAAGCTTCCTGATCCGGATGCACTCGGATAGATTCAGCCAGGTATTTGTAGCTACCTTCATCATTTGCGAATAGCTTCCCAAGTTTTGGGATAATTTTAAAAGAGTACTCATCATACAGCTTTGAGATAATGTCGCTGTAAGGCTTTGAGAATTCGAGGATTAATAATTTTCCTCCCGGTCTCAGTACCCGTCTCATTGATATTAGGGCACGATCTTTGTCAGTGACATTTCGTAATCCGAATCCAATACTAACTATGTCAAAACTGTCGTCTTGAAAGGGGAGCATCTGCGCATCGGCTAAAACATAAGAGATGTTTTTGACTAATCCTTTATCAATAAGACGGTCTCTTCCAACATCAAGCATAGATTGGTTGATGTCAGACAGCACCACATGGCCACTGGGGCCTACGCGCTTGGCAAATCTTGCTGCTAAGTCACCTGTTCCACCAGCAACATCAAGAACTTTCTGACCAGGCTTTACTCGGGATATCTCAACTGTGATGTGCTTCCATATTCGGTGGACACCACCCGACATAATGTCGTTCATGACATCATATTTCTTCGCGACTGAGTCGAACACACCCGCAACATAGCTAGCTTTGTTTTTTGAAAGTATTGTCTTGTACCCGAAGTGGGTGTTCTCTTCTGTCATATTTCCCTTTGAAATTAGGTTTTAACTCTTTCATTGTACTAAGCTACGAATCATTTAGGTATGTAAAATAGAAGTCTTTCAAATTAATTACAGAGAATTTTTAGAGTTGAGGTGTGGGGCTCGCGAGATTTGCCTGAGGTGCGGAGTTGTGAAAGATATTTATTCCAATTTTTTGAATGATTATCAAAAAGTTTAAGTAGAAGTGACCAGGTAAAAATACCGGTAGTATGTCCGTCGCTAAAATAAATCTGCAGAGCATAATTTCCACACTTGGCAATGTCCGTAATCTGGATGTACTTCTTACCATTTGGAAAATCCTCACTATGTTTGTTTTCAGCGCTGGGCGAGTATACTCGCAAATATTCTGCATTGAGAGCCACTTTTAACTCGTCTTTGTACTCCAAATGGAGCAGGGTCTTGCATTTGCTAAGCGTAATAAGCTTCGGAACTTTCAAAAATTTATCCTCAAATCCAGATTTGTTGGAAGATTTCCGTAGATTTTTGACTCCAAAGGTTTTTATAGGATAAAGCGAGTGAGATCTTCGTCCTTTGCTAAGTCGCCCAGTTGTTTTTGCACAAATTCCGCGTTAATCGAGATTTTTTCTCTATTGGTGCTTAAATCGGCAGCGTCAAATGAAATTTCTTCTAGCAAGCGTTCGAGGATAGTGTGAAGTCTTCTTGCGCCAATATTTTCTGTGCTCTCATTTACATCAAAAGCGATTTCGGCGATTCGTTTTACCCCGTCAGAGTCGAACTCTATATTGAGTCCCTCCGTTCCCATAAGCGCCGTGTATTGTTTAGTAAGCGAGGCAGTGGGTTCAGTCAGAATCCGCTCGAAATCGTTTATGCTAAGCGATGATAATTCTACTCGTATAGGCAGTCTTCCTTGCAGCTCTGGTATTAAGTCAGAGGGTTTGCAAAGATGGAAAGCTCCAGAGGCAATGAAGAGAATATGATCTGTCTTTATCATTCCGTATTTTGTAGTAACGGTACTTCCCTCGATCAGCGGCAACAAGTCTCTTTGCACTCCTTCCCGAGAGACATCGCCGCCAGTTACCTCTGAACGTTTACAGATTTTGTCTATTTCGTCCAGAAACACAATGCCGTGTTGCTCGGCGGATTCAACCGCATTTAGCTTAATCTCCTCCTCGTTGACAAGCTTCCCAGCTTCCTCTTCTTTCAGATTTTTGAGTGCTTCACTTACTGTAAGCTTTCGTTTATTGGTTTTCCCTTTACCCATTGCACTGAACATGTTTTGCAGCTGCGATGTCATTTCTTCCATACCCGGCGGTGCCATAATTTCGACGCCAACCGGTGTTTGATGTAACTCAATTTCTATTTCTTTAAAATCGAGTTCTCCCTCGCGAAGTTTCTTTCGAAAAACTTGGCGTGTGGTTGATTCTTTTGATTCAGAGTTTCGAGGAGGAGGGAGAAGAGCGTCCAGCACGCGATCCTCTGCAGCATCCAAAGCGCGTTGTGCAACTTTTTTCAATTCGCGTTCCCGACATTGCTTTACCGAGGTCTCGACGAGATCACGAATAATTGATTCTACATCTTTTCCAACGTAGCCTACTTCCGTAAACTTAGTTGCTTCTATTTTTACGAAAGGTGCGTTTGCAAGCCGCGCTAATCGTCGTGCAACTTCGGTTTTGCCGACCCCAGTCGGTCCAATCATGAGAATATTTTTGGGAGTTACTTCGTTGCGAAGGTCTGATTCAAGTTGAGATCTACGCCATCGGTTTCTCAGCGCTATCGCGACTGCCCGTTTTGCGTCATTTTGACCGATGATATGCTTGTTGAGTTCGTGCACAATCTCACGCGGAGTCATCTGAGACATACGTATTTTACTCCGTATTGGTAGTCATAGGGTTAGATTCAAGTACTTCAATACAGTGATTTTGATTAGTAAAAACGCATATATCAGCTGCAATTTTGAGGCCTGTAGAAACAATTTCTTCGGCAGTTAAACTCGTATTTTCAAGCAGAGCTTTTGCTGCCGCCTGTGCATAGGGCCCACCAGATCCAATTGCAATTAAATCGTCTTCTGGCTGAATTACGTCACCGTTACCAGTTATCACAAATGAACTGCTATGGTTTGCCACAGCAAGAAGTGCTTCAAGTCGACGCAGCATTCGGTCGGTACGCCAGTCTTTCGCTAACTCTACCGCCGCTCTGGTTAGATTTCCATGATGCTGTTCGAGTTTTGCCTCGAACCGTTCGAATAAAGTGAACGCATCTGCGGTTCCCCCCGCAAATCCAGCGATAACTTGATCCTTGTATAAGCGACGAACTTTACGAGCATTACCTTTCATAATCGTATTGCCCATGCTGACTTGTCCGTCTCCCCCAATAACTACAAAGTTATTCCTTCGGACTGATAAGATTGTTGTCCCGTGATATTGTTTCAATTTTTTCTCCCGTTATATCTCTTATGTTTGGGGCTAGTTCGAAAATATCAATATCGAATTGGTGGATCTTTTCTTTGTGCATATGTGCTGCCTTGTGACCAAGCGAGACATGATGCTTATCCATCGCTAGAAAACCATAATTCTGCGTGTTAGCATTTGATAATATAAATTTAGCTCTTGATTGGTATGTTGGCTTATCCTACCTTCATGCCTGAAACAAACGTAATTATATTTTCACATTTTTATATGTATTTCCTCCAGGAGTTCATAAATGGCACTTGTCCTCAAAAATAAGTCGCTCATCAGATCGCAGATATATTCCGCTGGCCGGTGGTTAGATTCGGATAGCTTGGAGACTCTGGATGTGGTGAATCCTGCCACAAATGATGTAATTACTACGGTACCATATTGTGGTGCTCTGGAAACAAGACGAATGATAGAGGCCGCCGCTCAAGCACAACGCTCATGGGCATTAGCTACCGCAAAGCACAGATCTGTGGTTTTGCGAGATTGGTTCAATCTGATCGTTCAAAATAAGGATGACTTAGCTTTCCTACTTACCCTTGAACAGGGCAAACCACTTACAGAGGCATTAGCTGAACTTACGTATGGTGCAAATTATATTGAGTGGTTCAGTGAGGAGGCTAAGCGTGTTTATGGTGACATTATTCCGCAACCCTCGGAGGACAAAAGACTGTTGGTTATCAAGCAACCCATTGGTGTGGTGGCCTGCATAACTCCTTGGAATTTCCCAAATGCGATGTTGACGCGTAAAATAGCTCCGGCACTCGCGGCAGGATGCGCCGTGGTGTGCAAACCGGCAAATGCAACGCCTTTGTCTGCCTTAGCGCTCGCTGAGTTAGCTCATCAAGCTGGTCTTCCTGCTGGTCTGATTAATATTGTGACTGGAAATACTGAAGCAATTGGAGCAGAGCTAACGTCAAACCCGCTAGTTCGGAAGCTCACTTTTACAGGATCTACGCCGGTGGGTAAGAAGCTGATAGCCGCTTGTTCGGGCACAGTAAAAAGAACTTCTATGGAATTAGGTGGCAATGCGCCTTTCATCGTTTTTGATGATGCTGATTTAGAGTCTGCAGTGCAAGGAGCGGTGGCATCTAAATATCGGAATGCAGGACAGACTTGCGTTTGTTCCAACCGTTTAATCGTTCAAAGCGGTATTTATGAACGATTTGTTGAGATGCTAGCTAGTGCGGCGGCTAATCTTGTCGTAGGTAATGGAGTCGACAATGCTACCACAGTGGGCCCACTTATAAACACGAGCGCAGCCAAAGACGTTTGTTCTATTATTGATGACGCACTTTCGAAGGGAGCTCAATGTATAACTGGTGGCGGAATGAGTTCCTTGAGGGGCAGTTTTGTTGAGCCCACTGTTCTCATAGATGTCACTCGTGAAATGAGGGTTTTTTCGGAAGAAATTTTTGGACCAGTTGCGCCAGTATTCAGATTTGATACTGAGGACCAGGTGATTAAGATGGCTAATGATACTGAATTTGGACTCGCTGCTTATTTTTATACACAGGACCACGCAAGGATATGGAGAGTTGCGGAGCGTCTTGATTACGGTATTGTTGGCATCAATGAAGGTATAATTTCAAACGAGATGGCCCCTTTTGGCGGTGTAAAGGAATCAGGTAACGGACGAGAGGGATCTAAATATGGAATTGATGATTATCTTGAAATCAAGTATCTATGCATAGGTGGTATAAACTGATTTTGTTTTTACTGAATTAGTATATTTCGACTTTTAATGAATGCAATGTTCTGAAATCTAAAGTGCCATCTTTCCCAATCTTACCCGCTGGGGATGACGCCCCACAGGCAAAGATGCGGTCTCGCGGGCGTCTTTAAACGAGATTACGGCAACCCGATCTTGATTGCTCACGGATACATAGCAATCTTCTCCGTCGGCACTTTTCGTAGCCCAGTAGGGCTTAGCGTCGAGACTACTGTTTGCGAGCTTTATCGTATGATACTTAAAAGAGATGATATCAACGATCGCAGCATAGCCGGACATGGTGGCAGCCACACAAAGTTTTGTTCCATCTGAGTTAATCGCTATCCCGTGGTGAGCAGAATTTAATTTATATTGGCTTGGTTGAAGAGCTTTTGTCTCGGCAGGTATCGGCAATCGCAGAATCCGAGAGACGAGCTGTTGCTTCACGTTATACTCCACAATCCCATGGAAGAATGAGATTTGCAGATAAGCTATATTTGCATCCGGTGAGATTGCCATTGGGCGAACTGCGCCCTCGTGCCACGGCATACCGAAATCCCGAAGTTTTTTGGCTATGTCGATTCTCTGTAGTATTTCATAGTTGGTCGCATCAACGATTTGAAAATATCGATCTCCCTTCAGGTAGTTGAGTAATCGGTTGGATGTTGGCAGATAGACACGGCCAATACTAGCGTGAAAAATTAAGTTGCCATCCTGAGAAAAAGTGTTTTCATGCGGGCTATCACCTGAGGCGAAGCCGCCGATAATGTCACCGCTTCCAGTATCGATGGCATGAACTTTTCGGGCGGTGGAGGCGGATACTAGTAGTGTCCTACCATCTGGTGATATTGCTGCATGGTCCGATCGGTACCCTTCGATGGGAGTCCGCCATATTATCTCGCCACTATGAATATTCAGGGCGATAACATCAGCAAAACTCGGTCTCGATACGAAAACTGTTGTTCCATCATTAGAGGTAAACATGTCGTCCACAAGCTGATGATTACCCTCCCCAATTAGTTTTTTAATCAACCAAGACATTATCTGTTTGTCAACGCGACTTTTTAATTCTCCCAGTCGCTGCATCCTATCCGGCACTGCATCAAGTACTTTTATGTGTTTAAATCCATGAGGATCATAGATATCGATAGTTCCATCCCAGTTATTACCCACTAAAATAACGTCCTGAGTGATTATGGCATCTTGAATTGGCGCTTGTTTGTCGTGTATTGAATCGACCTGATGAGTGGATTCAGCTCGCGCTATCCATAGCCCGAATAGACTCAAAAATATGAGCTGTCTTACCGGCAGATAATACTTTTTGAATAGCATTCTATCATTTTACTCGTTTGTTACTGAGTGAGGCATCTTTTTTAGATTCAGGTCGTGTGACGGAACCAATAGACTTCTCCGTCATTGAAACACTTTTTAAATCTTACAGTCCACTGAAGGTTGCGGCGACCTCACTTTAAAATGGAAAGAAATGTTAATGATTAAGCCATGATTAGATAGTTCTTTAAGACTCTTTGAAACGACAGTCTTTGCAGACTACCGGACGCACTGACTTACACTACGAAGAAGACATGAATTCTCGACATCCCTCTGCTGTATTGCTATTTGGTCTCCCAGCGGCTTCACTTTGGGTTTTGCAACCAATTTTGTTGGTAAAAATAATTTAATTGTAATATCCGCTAAGTGATACATTTTTCCGTTTTGCCATCGCAAGTTTACTTTTGTGTTGCTATGTTTTCGTTCAGAGTGACATGTATGGGTCAAGTTATAAGGTCGGGTGTTACAATCATACAGTTATTGACCGCAGGCAGTTTATTAGCTACATATTTTGGCCTCTGTATAATTACCCTTAAACTGCTGTCTCCTGCAGTCACTAAATTTTTTAACAGTTGTCCCAAATGCTGTCACTTTTTGCTGTAATATGGATTTTTAATGAACTATTTTTGCGACTGCAGTGGGGGTAGGTAACAGTGATCGTTGGCGCTGCTAAACTCTCTTAAACAGCATTAATGGTATAAGTTTAGATGAGGATAATTAGATACTCAGTGCAATTTTTGTCATCGCCTCACTTTTCATCTCATCAAACAATGGTATCATTCCGCCTTGATAGGGGTTTATCTACCTCTAACTTGCTGACATTGCTGGGTTGGGTTCGCTTGAAGGGTCTGAGTACCTTGTGGTTTGTCTTGAATAAGAATTAAGACAGAGTATTTAAAGTATGCTTTTGATGGCACAGACTGAAAATTTTGAAAAACAGCGCTTGATAAACTTTATGCGCCACACAAGCGCAGAGTTGACCCCCAAGGGACTTCACCAGCTTGGAGATTTATATGCATTTTTGAGACCTGATAGCACGGTATATGTAACTGCGTTACCTGGTTAGGATTTTAATTACACTACTAATGCCGCAATAAGATGCAGTCTTGCCGACTGTGTGGATCGTTGATTGAGGGATGCGGGCCGGGAGTCTGGGTACGCTTTTTAGGGATATGGTTACACATGAATCAGATCCTTGTTTTTTGGTTTTACTGTAGTAGCGGAAGTGGTTGAGAGTAACCACAGGGTGGCAATGGAACCTAAGTCGGCATTTCCAATTTAGCTAGTAAAGATGCTGATCTTAAGCCAAGTCTCGCTCCGGAAAACGATTGAATGCTTTTGCTAGTACAAGAAAAGCTAACAGGAGTACAGCCGTAACTATCACAATTTCCATTATTTCCGGGCTAATAAGGCCTATAAAAGTCATGAAGTAACTAATAGCAATAGCCAACAAGACGCTCAAAAAGGTGCTAAGGAAGAGACGATTTGTCTCTGAGAAGACGTATAAGCAGGGCACTAATATAAGGGTAATAGTGGAAGCAAAAACAATTCCGAAACTCAATGATAATGCCATTGGTATGACGAATTGTGCTTGAACGCTCGTTTCAAACAACAGGGGTAACAATCCAACAAAGGTAGTAAGTGTAGTGAGGAGGATCGCTCGGAAGCGTTTCTTGCCGGCAGCTATGATTGAATTATTTGGAGTCAGGCCGTCGGCACGTTGTCGATTAGCAAAGTCCACCATTATTAAACTATCATTAACTACGACGCCAGCAAGAGCCATTATTCCAATAATCGATAGCATATTCATAGTTACACCCAAGAGCATATGACCCATCGCGGCGCCGACGAAACCAAATGGTATTACTGACATGATTAGTACCGGCTGAAGATATGATTTTAATGGTACAGCAAGCAGTCCATACATAAGCACTAAAGAAGTTAGACCACTTATGATCATTTTTGAGTAGTAGTCGTTTTGCTCTTTTGTACCTCCGGTAAGACGAAACTCAACGCTTGGGTGCTTCTCCAATAACATCGGGACGAATGATGCTTTAACGTCACGCACTACATCACCGCTCTCGATCTTGTTTTCGAGCACCTCCGCGGTAATAGTAATTGTGCGTTTACGATCCAGGCGACTAATTTCGGTTACCCCAAGCCCCATCTGTATGTTTGCAACTTCTCCTATCGCAATAGACTCTCCGTTACTCGTACGAATCAACATATTCTCAAGAGATGCAATGGAGCGACGGTCAGCATACGGAAAACGTACCATCACGTTTATCGTTTCAGAATCACGTTGGATTCGTTGTGCCTCTTCTCCGTGGAATGCCTGCCTCACTTGCCGCGCAATATCCACTAGACGGACGCCAACTTGAGACGCAGAGGGTTTTAAAGTGATCAAGAGCTCCTTATTACCTGAACCCTGAGAGTTATATATATCGTACACCCCCTGAAACTGTGTTAAATACTCTTGAAGTTCAATACCGGCAAGTGAGAGTTCATCAGGATCTGGACCAGAGAGAGAAAGGGAGATTTTAGGTCCAGCAGGACCCTCACTGGCCATGTATCTTTGCTTTCGGACGTCTGGTAGGAGTCCCACTTCATCGCGCCACAATCTCTCAACGTCGTTTGCGGTAATTTCGCGAAATTCTGACTTGGTCAATGCAAGTCGAAAAACTATCTCAGAATCATCTTTTACATGAAAAGATACATGCTCTATGAGGCCGACAGAGCTCGGGTTATTCAATAAATAGTTCTCGTTTACTGTGTAAATCGCATTTTCAACGATGTTGATTGTTTCTGAAATACTCTCTCGAGAGGCTCCATCATGCATAGTGATTTCTGCGCGCACGTCATCTCCGGGGACATTGGGAAAGAACTCAAATTTTGCAATTCCACTTGTGATTACGCTAACAATTAATATTAATGTGCCGAGGAAGCTTGCGAGCGTCAAATAACGGTGGTTAAGTGCGCTCCGGAGTATGGGCTCATATACACCATCAATAAAACGATAGAGCGTATTCGAAACCCATTGCTGACAGGAATATAACGGAGATAGAAGTGAACCACTTTCTTTGTCCAATCTCAGTCCAACAAGGTGGGAGGGAAGTATTAACTTTGACTCGATCAGTGAGAAAGTTAGGCACAAAAGTACCACTATTGAAATGGTCCTGGAGATGCCGTCAAAGGTTCCACCTAAAAACATTAACGGTAAAAATGCCGCCATTGTTGTTAAAAGGCCTATCGTGGAGGGAATGGCGACTCTGTGGGTACCGCTGACCACAGTCTCTATCGAGGCAGTATACTGGTTAAGGTGAAGTTCTCCCTCAGCCTTTTTCTTTTTGTAATCATCAGTAATTTCACGGTAAACGCTTTCACCAATGATTATTGCATCATCAACAACTATTCCGAGGACCATGATAAAGGCAAATAAACTCATCACATTTACAGTGACTCCTCCAAGAGGCATCAGCCAAAAAGCACCGGCAAAACTCAGTGGAATGCCTACCATGACCCACATCGCAATCTTCAAGTTAAGGAATAATGCCAAGACTATGGCAACAAGGATACTTCCCAAAAATAAGTTTTCGGACATCATTTGAAGCCTACCGTTGAGGTGATATGCTTCATCATTATGTACACTCATCTTAAGGCCATTTGGTAATGTTTTTCGTTTTTCTTCTGCGTAAAGTTGCACTTGCTCACTGATTTTCAGGAGATTTTGGCCCTCTAGGGAGAAAATACCCAAAGTGAAGGAGCTGGCTCGATCAAAGCGATTATCTGTGTTCTCTTCCATGAACCCATCTTTAACATCAGCAACATCGGCTATTGTAAGCTCGCTACCGTCGTTTGCGCCGCGAATCACTATTTTTTCAAAATCTTCGCCGAAGTAGGATTTCCCCTCGGTCCTTAGCTGAACATTACCATTATCGGTTCTGATTATCCCTGCAGGCAGATCAAGGGATGATGCTCGGACGGCATCCGCAACTTCTTGTAGGGTTAAGCTAAAAGCTCTCAATCTCGCTTCATCCACCTCGATTGAAATTTCGTGCTTTCCCGCACCCCAGAGTTGTAATTCTTTTATTTCAGGTAGCTGTAACAGTTCATCATAGATCTCTTCGCCAAGTATCTTTTTCTCCTGTTGAGTCATGTTGCCATGCACCGAAAGACCCACAGCCCAGAAATTTTTCAAGACTCGTTGAATCTGAGGCCTTTCCATGTCTGAAGGAAAGTTTACGATCCCATCTATCCTTCCCTCCGTGAGCGACATTATTTCGTTGACATTTTGATTCGGCTCAGTTTCAAGGGTGATTAAAGCAAAATCTCGACTTGCATTAGACCAGATTTTTTTAATCCCCTGAAGACCCTCCAATGCCGACTCGATTGGTAGGATGACACCCTTTTCGACCTCTACTGGAGCAGCACCCGGGTAGGAAGCTCTCACAGTGATCATATTGGTGTCGGATCGGGGGAACATCTCCTTACTTACATTCGACAGCGACAGAGCCCCAGCTAAAAAAACCAAGATCATGATCAAATTCGCAGCAACTGCGTTACGAGCAAACCAGTTTATGAGGCCGCCATTTTTGATCATTCATAGTCTCCAAAATTTGACGGTGACCTATTTGTAACGGACACTTTTAGACCCTCAATCGGCATTCCAAGTGCACTTATGATTACTTCAGCACCCTCCTCTAGACCTGAGTTCACATAAAAGTAGTTATCGTCGCTAAACGTTATCGATACTGGGTTCAATCTTAACCTGTGATTAGAATCTACGATCGCGACCTGAGTATTTTTTCGAAGACCTCCTGCCGGCAACAAAAATACCTCCTTCAATAATTTACCTGGAAGTGTAGCTTCAACAAATGTACCAACCAATAACGGGCTCGAGTTAGACTTATTATTTTGTGATTTGAGGTTATAGGGGTCGTCAACCTGAACCACTATGTATTGAGCGCGGTTGGATTGATCCACAACACCCTCAGACCTCACTATTTGACCGCTCCATTGTGCATTGACTCCGTTTATGGAACCGCGGAGTTCCACAACACTGCGCTTGGAGATGATACCCTCTGTGATATTACCCATGGTGGACAGGTCTCTATCAGTAAGGGGCAACCTTACCTCCGAAAAATCTGTTGCGAACAGCTCGGCAACCGGTGAACCTTGCGTCACATATTGCCCCATACCCACCAGTTTGCGTGAAACCATGCCTGAATAAGGGGCTCGTACAGTGGTTTGATTTAACTTGATGGTAGCGTATTTCACTTCTGCCTCTGCCTCGAGGATATTTGCTTGAGCTTCCAGAAGAAACGGCTGCCGGAGTGCTAGTGGAGGTGCTTCGCTATTCGGACGACCGGTGATTTCCCATTCTTTTTTAGCTTGGAATACCCTAGCATGTTCGAGCTCTAATTGAGCTTGGGCACTGATTAGCTTTGCTTTTGCTCTTTGCAGAGCGACATCATAATCAGCGGTATCAAGCTGCATGAGAGTATCACCTTTGACAAATATCCCTCCGACAACAAATTGGTCCGATATCCGCACAACGGTTCCTGTAACCTCTGATATGAGTGTTGTGCGAGTGCTGGGCTGCACTGTGCCATGAGAAATTATGGACAATTCCACATCTCTTTTATAAAGTTTTTGAGTTTTTACAGCAATTGCTGGCTCTGGTGCAGGCACCTTTGGAGGAGCTCCTCGGAGAGAATTCATATAGAATCCAATTGCAATCGAACCAATTAAAATTACGATGGCGAGAAGCTTGCTTTTCAAAAGTTATTCCCCCGAGTCAGATTCAGACACGTTGTAATTATTTACGTTCCTTATTACGAAGGAGAGCTTTTACCTGATTTGTATCCTCGAAGTCTAAAAATAAATTCCCATTTTTCAATTATTTCTGTATTGCCTTTCTGAGAAAATAACTGGCTTCATTGAGGCTACCCAAGTTTTTGGTATGTTGATAGCCGAGTCGGTTCATGATTTGTAATGCTTTTCCTGACCTATTTCCGCTTCGACAGTATAGGTATATCGTATTTTGTAAGTTTGGCACTAAACTTTTAATCTGATCCTCGAGAATACCAAGTGGTAAATGTTTTGCGTCTTTGAGATGACCGTTCTCCCATTCTTCCTTGGATCTTACATCGATAATTATGTAGTTGGTATCGCTTCCATGACACGTTGCTGTGCCCGCTAGGACAGAAATAAGGGTAAGTTTTACGAGTAACTTTGCTTGATTATGAAGTTTAATATTCATTGGTGCTTGAACTTAGGTTAGTGGAATAGGTTCGCTTAATTCTGCTGACCTCATTATCGCTGAAATGATTCTGATGTCTCTCCTCCCCATCTCTCCGGAGGTGATGTTTGGTCGGCGGTTTCTGATGGCCAGGCACTGGCCATCTATCTGCAATTTTTGTTGAAAGATATTTTGTAATATCAACTGGCCTTTTGGGGTGTAACCCTTATTTCCTGAATAGCTATAAGCGGGTTCAAGCCTCATGGACCCATCCCTTGTCTTCATATTAATGAAGTGACTGTACTCTCCCCATCCAGAATTATGATGTGACTTTCGTCCATCAGGCCAAGTTAATTCCCATTCCCAGTGTTCTGGGACCTCTTTGAAGATGTTGGTTCTTCTTGTCCAGCTTCTTGCCTCGACAAAAGTAGGGTAATCTTGGGCAAGGTAAAACGCGGACTGGACACAGTATACCCCCAATTCACCTAGCCCCCCCCCTAGCGACATTGCCCGATCTATCCTCCATTTTTTCCTTAAGAAATTAGAATCGTCAGGCCGAGATGAGAATCCGGTCTCCATTGTCCGCCAGCCCCCAAATTCCTTGTCTCTCATAGAATTTATAAATGTTACCGTGTAGGGATCCCAATATAACCTGTATCCGATTTGAAGGCTTCTCTGGACGCTCTCGGCTGTTTGGATCATTAATGAACACTCATTTTCACTGCGTGCCATGGGTTTTTCACAAATTACATGCTTCCCAGCATTCAAACACCTTATTGCAAACTCGGCATGATTGCCGGGTGGTGTGACGACATACACACATTCTATCTCGGAATTATTAGCTATATGCTCAAGGTTATCGTAGCTGTAAATGTTTGCATCGGGTATCTGGTATTTCTCCTGCCAACTTGGATATTTTTGTGGTGATCCTGAAATAATTCCCGTTAATTTAGCATATTCCGCTTGTCGGATTGCAGGCGCTAGCCAGTTCGTGGCATAGCTCCCGAGTCCTAGAATGGCGATCTTCACAGGATCTGGTTTTGCTAGATTTTGAACGCGTTTAGACCAGACGGCGGCTATTGAGGCCTCCGACCCAAAGATGGAAGTGGCTGCAAGTGTGCTTTGCTTTACGAATGTTCTTCGATTTAATTTGGACATCTCTTCCTCGTTCGAAATCTATGGAACGCAGCCCTTCGTGCGCAGTTCACAACTGTAAATACTTGTACTTGCAGTGATGATTAATGTGTTGCTGCTACACCTATGATCACCTTGAGGTTGGCCCCAGGCCACGTTTGCAGTTATCTCGCCGGTGCGAATTGTCCCAAGGTGATCTCCCTCTGGAGAAAGCACTAATACGCCTCCTGGACCCGTTGCAAATACATTACCAAAGTAGTCCACTTTTAACCCATCCGGGACGCCGGGCGATTCGAGGTGATTTGCATCAAAAAATATCTCTGAATCAGTAATATAATTATCCATGAGAGTATACCTCATGATAACCTTATCTTCTTTATCAGAGTTTGAAACATAAATGGTGTTTTCATCTGGTGACAGCGCTATCCCGTTAGGGCGAGTAAGTTCACTATTTAGCAAAAAAACATTACCCTCATTCGTAAACTTATAAATCCCGTTATAAGGTATCTCCTTAATGTTTGATGTATCATATCCTTCAAGGCCATAGGGTGGGTCGGTAAAGTAAAGATTCCCCCGAGAGTCATATACCAGGTCGTTTGGGCTGTTAAAGCGACGACCATCTTTTTTTGAGGCAAGGACACTTTTTTTACCATTAATCGAAATGCTCGAAACTCTTCGATTGCCATGTTCAGCGATCACTAAGTCCCCATTGGCGTTGAACGTCAGTCCATTAGCACTGACGTTTCTCATTCCATTCGGCATTTCTCCTTTAAAAACCGGATCTAAAAATTTGTTGAGCACATTATCTTTGAGTTCGTAAATCTTATTATCTCGTACGTCAGAAAAAAGGAGCCTTTGTGATCTGCGATCCCAAACGGGACCCTCAGCAAACACAAAGCCTTCCGCTATCTTTGAGACTACCGCTTTTTCGTCAACAATCGTATCCAACCGATCATCCAGTCGGAGTATATGAAAATTTGTATTTTCGACTAGATTTCTATGCTCTTTGGGGTTTGTTTCTGCATCAGTGAAGCTCACTGAACCAGAAAAAATTACTATCGAAAAAAATAGTACAACCAGCTTAGGTTCTCTTCGGGTCAGCATGTGAGTTTCCTTTTCAATGTAAGGGGTCTGAGTCACTTGACGCATTAAGAAGGACTAATCTTTTTCACTATATTGATATTAAGCTTCTAAAAGTTGTCATTTTCAATGTTTCTTTTTGGTTTTCCTGAGCTACAATTTTTGTTAAGGATATTTGAGGAGGTTGTAAATAAATATCGATAGCGAAACTAAGTTCTTGACAAGCGGCGAAATTACCCTTGCATATCAGGTTTTTGGAAATGCCGCCCAAGATCTCATTATCGTGCCTGGGATTGTGTCTCATGTCGAGTTCTCTCATGAGATGCCAGGCTACTCTTCGTTTATAAATAAACTCGCAAGGTTTTTTAGGGTGATTACCTTTGATAAACGTGGAAACGGAATGTCCGGAAAAATTGACAAGGCGGCGACTCTTGAAGAGCGCATGGATGCCCTGCGTTTGATTATGGAATCGGTGGGCTCACAGAAAGCGATAATATTTGGATTCTCAGAGGGAGGTTCCTTGAGCGCCCTTTTTTCTGCAATGCACCCAGACCGAGTGGATCGCTTGATTATTTTTGGTGGTTTTTCTCATGTTCCAGATCTTGATTTTAGCACCAAAATGCCTGCTTTTTTTT
>CENJ01101457.1_pt1 | contig 55674 bp, 49 predicted proteins | sample 356161 | NCBI WGS metagenome assembly CENJ01 (sample SAMEA2619531, study PRJEB7988) | marine metagenome | biome: marine biome (ENVO:00000447); feature: surface water layer (ENVO:00002042); material: "saline water (ENVO:00002010), including plankton (ENVO:xxxxxxxx)" | depth 5 m
CTTCAGAGATATCAGGATTTCTCAAAGGCGAAGATTGCTTAGCAACTTTGAATGCATTTAAAAAAATGGGTGTAAAAATTGAAGATGAAGGCAAGAAAATTCACGTTCACGGAGTAGGCTTGCATGGGTTAAAAAAACCAATTGAGGATTTAGATTTAGGAAACTCAGGAACTTCAATGAGACTTTTAGCGGGATTGTTATCAGGTCAAAAATTTTCTTCTAATTTAATTGGAGATTCTTCCCTAAGCTCAAGACCAATGAAAAGAATTTTAGAACCTCTACAAGAAATGGGAGCTTCTATTTTTGCAAAAGAGAACACTGCTCCACTTTCTATAAAAGCCACAAATAAATTAAGTGGAATTTCTTATGAGCTTCCAATTGCGAGTGCTCAAGTTAAATCCTGTATTTTATTAGCCGGCTTATATGCAGATTCCGATACTCAAGTCATTGAGAATCATTTGACAAGAGATCATACAGAAAGAATGTTTAAAAAATTTGGTATAGAAATAGATGAGAACCTTAAAGACTCAAAAAAGATAATTAAAATTTCCCCTACGCAAAGATTAAATCCTTCGAATGTAACTATACCAGGAGACTTTTCTTCAGCATCATTTTTCATAGTTGCAGGTTTAATCATTCCAAATTCTGAAATTATCCTTAAAAATATTGGAATAAACCCATCAAGAACTGCTCTTTTAAAAGTTTTAATTGAAATGGGAGCTAATATAAAAATAAAGAACATAAAAGACGGCTATGAAAAAACTGCTGACATTGAAATTAAATCTTCAAATCTTGAATCAATAGTTTTAGATGAAGAACTTGTACCTAATTTAATAGATGAATTACCAATTCTTTTCATTGCAGCTTCTTTTGCAACTGGTAAGACAATAATTAGAGGGGTAGAAGAGTTGAAAACAAAAGAATCTGACAGACTAGAGGCAATGAGTAATTCTTTAAGAATTTTAGGAGTAGAATCAAAAAGTTATTCAGATGGTATAGATATTAAAGGAAAAAGTAACTTGAATAGTTCAGTTACCATTGATTCATTTGGAGATCATAGAATAGCTATGGCCTCCTCAATTGCTTGCTCTATGCTTGATGGTGAAAATATTATAAAGAACGTAGAAAATATTCAAACTTCTTTTCCAAAATTTACTGAAACTTGTAATTCCTTAGGAATAAAAGTTGAATCATTTTGATGTTAAATCCAAAAATTATAACGATTGATGGCCCAAGTGGAGTTGGAAAAGGTACCCTAGCAAAGAATCTTTCAGATGAACTAGGTTGGATTGTATTAGATAGTGGCTCTTTATACAGAATGGTTGGATATCTTTCTTTGAAGAATAATACGGAAGATTTTTCTATAATATGTTCAATAATAAATAAAGAAGAAATTTCTTTTAAATTTTTGAAAAAGAATTCAAGTATTTCTTTATTTTTGGGAGAAGATGACCTTTCAGAGTTTATAAGAAACGAAGAGGTAGCTAAACTGGCATCCGAATTTGCAGTCTTACCTGAGGTAAGGGAATATCTCTTCAAGATTCAAAGGTCTTTTTTAGACAAAGGCAAAGGTCTTATTGCGGACGGAAGAGATATGGGAACAATTCTATTTCCTGAAGCAAAATATAAATTCTTTATAACTGCGTCTGCTGAAGAGAGAGCAAGAAGAAGAGAGAATCAGTTGAAAGAATCAGGATTGAGCGTTAATATGCGCAACCTTCAAGAGCGAATTGAAGAAAGAGATAAAAAGGACTCTTCAAGAGTCATTTCTCCTTTAGTTCCTGCTGAAGATGCAATAGTCATAGATTCCTCGAATATTGGAATTTATGAGTTGAAAGATAAAGTTTTAAAGTTAATAAGGAGTTAAATGGAAAAAACAACTTTTCCCAAGATGCTAGATGAGAATCTGGAAGCTTTGAATTTTAAGGTAGGCTCACTTATCTCTGGAGTCATTGTAGATTTAACGGATGACTGGGTTATTGTACATGTCGGCTTAAAGTCTGAACCAATAATTGCTAGAAACGAATTTTTAGCCGATGAAGCAGATAAAAAACTCGAAATTGGTGATGAAGTAAAAGTAACTTTGGAAGCTGTCGAAGATGGTCATGGATCTACAAGAGTTTCTAGGTTGAGGGCTATGCACGATGAGAGTTGGTCAAAACTAGAAGAATCTCTTAACGCTGGAACTATTATCAAGGGCTATATAACTGGAAAAGTAAGAGGAGGCATGACAGTTGAAGTAGGAGGTGTTAGAGCTTTTCTTCCAGGTTCGCTAGTTGACACAAGACCCTTGGAAAGCTTTGATCATTTAGAAAAATCTTTTCAAGAATTTAAAGTAATTAAATTAGATAAAGAAAAAAGCAATGTTGTCTTGTCTAGAAAAGCAGTTCAAGAAGATATAAATTCTGAAGAGAGAGAGAAAATTTTTGCTACTATTCAAGAAGGATCTCAAATTTCTGGAGTCATTAAAAATCTAACTGATTATGGAGCATTTGTTGACTTAGGTGGAATAGACGGCTTGCTTCATATTACTGATATAACTTGGAAAAGAATAAACCATCCTTCTGAGGTTCTGAGGGTTGGAGAAGAATTAGAGTTGAAAGTTACAAAATTTGATAAGGAAAAATCAAGAATTTCCTTAGGTTTAAAACAATTGTCAGAAGACCCCTGGGAGAATATCAAAGACACTTATCCTATAAATTCTATTAACAAAGCTAAAGTTTCAAGCTTAACTGACTATGGTTTTTTTGCTGAACTTGATTCAAATACAGAAGGCTTAGTTCATGTTTCTGAAATTGACTGGACAAACAAAAATATTCATCCTTCAAAAGTAGTTTCAATAGGCGATGAAGTTGATTTGATGGTTCTAGAGATTGATGTTGAAAAAAGAAGGATTTCTCTTGGGATGAAACAATGTGTCGAAAATCCCTGGTTAGTTTTTGCAGATAATCATAATTTGGGAGATAAAGTTGAAGGCGAGGTAAGCTCTCTTACAGATTTCGGAATGTTCGTGGGGCTAGATGGCGGAATAGACGGTCTTATTCATCTTTCAGACTTATCCTGGACCGAAAAAGAGGAAGACGCAGTTAAAATCTATAAAAAAGGTCAAAAAGTGGAAGCCATAATATTGGCTATGGATGCTCATAAAGAAAGAATATCTTTAGGAATCAAACAATTAACTGAAGATCATTTTGAAACTTTTGCAAAAGATAACCCTAAAGGTACTAAATTGGTAGCAAAAGTGATTAGCATTGAAGAACAATTAATTAACTTAACTATTGGTTCTGATATACCCGCTGTTTTGAAAATTAAAGAGTTTAAAGATAATATTCCTGAAGTCGGATCAGAAATAGAAGCTCTAGTCACTTCTATCGGCAAGAAAGATAGATTAGTGAATTTATCTATTCGAGCCATGGAAAAAGCTGAAGAAAAATCAATTCTTAAAGAAAATATAGAAAAAAATAAAGAAATTGAAGCATCTAGCAAAACTTCTATAGGTGATTTGATCAAGGATGAAATAGAGGAAAGCTCAATTAAAAAAGATGAAGAAGTCTGATCTTTTAGAAAATTTTAAAAAAAGGTTAACTTATTTATCAAATACAGATTCTATAACTTCGTTTGAATTAATTTTAAAAGTTATCGGTGAATCCCTTGAAAAGGGTGAAAGAATGGAAATAAGAGGTTTTGGTTCTTTATCTGCTAGGATTAGAAAGCCTATTAGAGGAAGAAATCCTCAATCTGGTAAAGCGATAGAATTATCAGAAAGAAAAGTTCCGTACTTCAGAGCATCTAAGGAATTAAACCGGAAGTTAAACTAAATTATTTATCGCTATCTGCTGATATAATTTTCCCTGTGAAATATCTATATCTAATTTTATTTTTATCAGTTCTAGGATATCTCATCTTATTTTTTAATTTAAATAGTTCATACGTAGATTTAGATTTTTATTTTTATAAGATTAGCGGAACGACTCTAGGATTCGTCATTTTAGTAGCGTTTTTTTTTGGAATGGTAATGAGTTACTTTTTGCAACTTCCAATTTTGTTAAGAAAGAGAAAATTCAAATCTAAAAACAATGACAATTAAGCTAAAACCAAAACAGACAATAATTGCGCTTGATGTAAGTTCTTTAGAAGAAATTAAAGATTTACTTTCTATAGTGGATAAGGATTTATTCAGGTTGAAGGTTGGAAAACAGCTCTTTACTTCTCAGGGCCCAAAAGCAATAGATAAATTAAGATCTTTAGGTTTTGACATATTTTTAGATTTAAAACTTCATGATATTCCTAATACTGTTTCCAAGTCTTTAGCAAATATTTGTAATCTCGGAGTTTGGATGTCAAATATTCACTTATTAGGTGGGCAAGAAATGATTGAAGCAGCAGCTTCTGCAATAAAAAAGTCAAATAGCGATATGATTTTGGTTGGCGTGACCATTCTGACAAGTTTGAATGAAAATAATTTACTAGAACTGGGTTTTAATTCTAGTGCAGAAGAAATAGCAGTAAACTTAGCTAAATTAGGAAAACAAAATGGTATTGATGGAGTTGTATGTTCAATAGATGATATAAGTGGAATTAAATCTTCATTGGGGGGAGATTTTCTATCGGTCACACCTGGAGTAAGAATGCTTCAAGATAATGACGATCAAAAAAGAGCAGGATCTATATATGACGCAATTCAATTCGGTACAGATTTTGTTGTGTTAGGAAGAGAAATTACTCAAGCTAAAAATCCAAAAGGAGCTTTAAAAAAAATAGAATCGTTGATAGTTTAAAAATGAAATTTTTAAAAACAAAGATGATTTTTTTTACTATTTTTCTTGTTGCTTGCACCGAATCAAATAATTTTAAAAATAATGGCGTAGTTGTTACGCGACACTACTTAGCATCTGATGTTGGAGCTAAAATTTTAAAAGAAGGTGGAAATGCATTTGATAGTGCAATCGCAGTTGCATTCGCTTTGGCAGTAGTAAATCCTTCTGCCGGAAATTTAGGTGGCGGTGGATTTGTTGTTTATTTTAAAAATAATAAATTTTTTACCATAGATTACAGAGAAAAAGCGCCAATAAAATCCTCTAGAGATATGTACTTAAATTCAGAGGGCGATGTTATAAAGGGATTAAGTCTGGAATCTTTTCTAGCATCTGGAACACCAGGGACAGTAGCAGGATTAATTCAATTACATAAAGATGAAGCTTCAATGCCCTTGGAAAAGTTAATTGCTCCTGCAATAGTTTTAGCAAACGAAGGATTTCAACTGTCAGAATTTCAGGCTCAATATTTAAATAAATTTGCTAAAAAATTTAAGAGGAATAAAGAAGCAGAAAAAATTTTTGTTAAATCTGGAGGTTGGAAAAAGGGTGATACACTGATTCAAAAAGATTTGGCTAAGTCTTTATCTTTAATAGCCAAAAACGGAAGTAAAGCTTTCTATGATGGAGATATATCAAAAAAAATTCTAAAGGATTTCAAAGAAAATGATGGAATATTAATTAAAGAAGATTTTTTGAGCTATGAGATCAGGAAATTAAAACCTATTTGCGGTTCATACAAATATTATCAAATATGTTCTATGCCGCCTCCCAGTTCTGGAGGAGTTGCAATCATTCAGATGTTAAATATTCTTGAAAATTTTGATATAAAAAACCTTTCGCATAATTCTTTAGAATATATTTACTTATTAAAAAACATCATGAGTTTTGCTTACGCCGATAGATCAATTTTTCTAGGAGATCCAGATTATTTTAATATTCCTGTGGATAAATTAACTTCTAAGGATTACGCTAAAAAAATAGCAAAGAAAATTAAAAATAAAGAAACTGCCGATATACAACCAGGAATGTTGATTAAAGAAAGTGATGAAACAACGCATTTTTCTATCATAGATAAATGGGGAAACTCTGTAAGCAATACTTATACTTTAAATAGTGCCTATGGCTCAGGAATAGTGGCAAAGGGCACCGGAATATTAATGAATAATGAAATGGATGACTTTTCGCAAAAACCAGGATATCCAAATTTGTATGGGCTCATTGGTTCAGAGGCGAATAAAATTGAACCTAAAAAAAGCCCTTTATCATCTATGTCACCCGTAATAGTTACCAAAGATAATATTCCTTATCTAATTACTGGCTCTCCCGGGGGCTCGACGATAATAAATTCTGTTTTTCAAGAAATCATTAATATTTTAGATTTTGAAATGAGCCTTGAAGAGTCATCAAATAAAAATAGAATTCATTACCAATGGCAACCAGACATAATATTTTACGAAGACTTGAAACCAGATATTCTTGAAGAGTTAGGACATGATTTAACTCTTAGAAAAAGAAAACTTGGAGAAATTCAATCGATATTGAAAACTTCTGAAGGTTATAAAGGATATTCTGATTCAAGACGACCAGATGGAAAGTCAATTGAAATTCACTAATAAAAAAGAAATATTTAATAAAAAAATTGAGTTGCCAGATGATTCAGGAATTTATCAGTTTTATGATAAATACGAAAAGCTTTTATATGTGGGTAAAGCTAAAAATCTAAAAAATAGAGTTTCTAGTTATTTAAATAAAGGAGCAAATAAAAAAGCTTCGTTATTAAGAAATCAAATTAAATATCTTGAACTAATAATAACTAAAACAGAATCAGATGCTTTGATTCTAGAACAAAGCTTAATAAGAAAAAGAAAACCTCCTTTCAATGTTCAGTTTAGAGATGATAAATCTTACCCCATGATTCATATATCGTCGAATAAGGAGTTTCCGGAAATTTATGTTTCTAGAAAAAAACAGAAAGAAGGCGTTTCATTTGGACCTTATGCAAATGTAAATGCAATGAGAAAAAACATTGAAATAATTCAAAAAGTCTTTCAGATTAGAAATTGCAAAGACGTAAATTTTAGAAATAGATCAAGACCTTGCATTGAATACCAAATTGGAAAATGTTCTGCACCTTGCGTTGGCTTGATTTCAGAAAAAGAATATAAAGAAAATGTTGAAGAGGCAAAAAATTTTTTAGATGGCAAAAATAAATCAATTTTGAAAGGCTTTTATCAAAAAATGGATGATTATTCTAATCGTCAAGATTATGAACGAGCAAAACTGTATAGAGACAAGATAAATGCAATTAGAGATACTCAAAAAAATCAAAGCATTCTTACTCTTTATGAAGATATTGATGTCATTGCGATAAGTTCAGATTCTTTCAGTATTTGCCTAAGTTTGGTTCAAATTAGAGATGGCTGGATAAGCGCAACTAAAAATTTTTTCCCTGAAACGAAAAACACGTTCACGAACGAAGATTTACTAGAGAAGTTTATTGCAGCTTATTATTTTGAATCTCAAGAAAAAGAATTTAATCTTCTTACTAACTATAAGATTTCTTCTGAAACTATTAAAAACTTTAAAGAAATAGATAAAAACATTAATTTTATTAAAATAAATAATAAAAATAAATTTCTTCTTGAAATAGCTAAATCCCAAAGTTCAGATAGGTTAAAAAGAAAAGACTTTTATGAATGGATAGCTCCGTCATTTGAAAATTTAAAAAAACGACTAGATTTAAAATCTTTAGATAAAATCGAAGCTTTTGACATAAGTCATATTTCAGGTAGCAATGTAACCGCTTCTTGCATTGTCTTTTCCGATAAAGGTCCAGAAAAAAAGGAATATAGAAGCATGAATATAAAAACGGACAAAAATGATGACTACTTCGCTTTAGCTGAGGCTATTTCAAGAAGAATTAGCAGCTTGAAAAAAAGATCTTTGCCATTTCCTAGTCTTTTTTTGATAGACGGTGGAAAGGGACAATTAAATAAAGTAAGAAAAGAATTAGAAAATAAAAATATAAAAACAATTAAATTAATCTCAGTGTCAAAAGGCGAAAATAGGAAGGAGAAGTATGACAAATTGCATTTAGGTTCTTCTATGAAAGAAATTGAACTCGAACAATGGAAAGATATTTCTAGGCTAATACAATTTATGAGAAATGAATCTCATAGATTTGCTCTATCAAAACATAAAGCAAGAAGAACTAAAACATTAATTAGCTCAGATTTAGATCAAATCCCCTTTATAGGAGAAAGCTTAAAAAAAGAATTGATCAGACATTTTGGCGGAATTAAGCGTTTGAAAGATGCAGGAATAAATGATCTTAAAAAGGTGGAAGGAGTAGGAGCAAAAAAAGCAATCTTAATTCAAAAACATTTAAATGGATCCTAGGCATATAATAATAAAATGATTCCTAATCTTCTTTCAGCATTTAGAATGATTGCTTTTCTTCCGGTTATTATTTTATTTTCATCTGAGTATTATTTTACTTCTTTTTTCTTATTTTCTGCAGCAGCTTGGTCAGATTTTTTAGATGGTTTTTTGGCGAGAAGGTATAACACAACCTCTAATTTGGGATCTCTTCTGGATTTGCTTGCTGATAAGATTTTAGTTTCTTCTATTCTGATTTTCCTAGTTTCTTATACTACAAATTTTCATTTATTAATTTTGACCATAATAATAATTTTGCGTGAAATATCGATTAGCTATTTAAGGCTCTTTTTGGTTTCAGATGGAGTAGAAATTTCAAATATTACTCCTGATAACTTCGGAAAAATAAAGACTTTTTTACAAATGTTTTCTCTTTCATTATTTCTTATATACCCTTTATTTGGAAATGTTTTTTTTATAGGTGCTTTAATCCTCTTACTGCTATCAACTTTTTTTTCGATTTTATCTTTTATAAATTATTTAAAAATTTGGAACTCTCTAGAAGAAAAATAATTAAGCTTGGTACATCTTAATTAGTATTAAACAATCTAAAAGGCTACAATTTTATCTTTGGCTGAGTGGCAGAGTGGTCATGCAGCGGACTGCAAATCCGTCAACGCCGGTTCGATTCCGACCTCAGCCTCCAAAGTTTTTAATAAGAGGAAAACTAATATGAACAAAAAAGTAATTGGGATTATAGGCAGGGGCTTTGTCGGAAACGCAGTTGCTCACGGGTTTTCTCAAGCAGTTGGTTATGACGCAGAGACCTTAATTTATGATAAGAACCCCTTAAGAAGTCAGAATTCTCTTAAAGAAATTGTAGAAAAATCGGAAATAGTATTTATTTCAGTCCCAACGCCATCAAATGATGATGGTTCCATTAATCTTGATATTTTAGAAGCTTGCCTATATGAAATTTCCAATGAAGCAGAAAAAAATAACACTTATGACTCGATTTATTTAATTAGGTCAACTGTTGTGCCGGGTACGACAGAAAAATTACAAAGAAATTTCCCTAAATTAAAAATAGTTTTCAATCCAGAATTTTTAACTGAAAGGTCAGCTCTTTTTGATTTTATATCTCAGACTCGAATTGTTTTGGGTGGAGATAAAGAAAATGTAGATAAGGTGAAAGCTTTATATCAGCATAGATTTGGGAAAAATTTATCATTTATAGAAACAAATTTTCAATCTGCGGAACTGATAAAGTATGTTTGTAATACCTTTTTTGCCACCAAAGTTTCTTTTTTGAATGAAATGAAACTCTTGTCAGATGAAATAGGTGCTTGTTGGGATGAGGTCTTAGAAGGTTTTCTGAGAGATGGCAGAGTAGGAAGTTCTCACTCATCTGTCCCAGGCCCCGATGGAAAGGTTGGGTTTGGCGGTAGTTGCTTACCAAAAGATATTCAAGCATTGATTAATTTTGGCGATAGCATTGGCATAGAACTTTCCGTTCTAAAGGGAGCCTGGAATACAAATTTAAACATAAGGCCTGAGAAGGATTGGGAAAAGTTGGAAGGCAGAGCAATCATAAAAAAAACTAAATAAAATATGGAAGTTTTCAAAGTAGATTGTTTGGTCATAGGAGGGGGAATTTCTGGTCTTGCCGTAGCAAATCATCTAAGTAAAAAAATAAATGAGGTTTTTTTAATAGAAAAAAATAAATCTTTAGGTTTGGAAGCTTCAGGCAGAAACTCTGAAGTAATTCATGCTGGGATTTATTATAAAAAAAATTCTTTGAAATCTAAACTTTGCATTAGAGGAAAGCATTTACTTTACGACTATTTAAAAAAAAATAATATTGAATATAATAATTGCGGAAAGTATATTCTCGCCACTAACGAACAAGAAGCAGAGGAACTTGAATCTCTAAAATCAAATGCTTATAACTGCGGACTTAACGACTTAACATATGAAAAAAATCTGACGGATATTTATCCTTTTTTAAAATCAAAATTGTCACTATTTTCTCCCAGTAGCGGAATCTTTGACAGCCACTCTTTTTTTAATTGCTTAGAAAAAGAACTTTTAGAAAATAATGGTAAAGTTTTGTTTGGAAACAAAAGCAAAAACTATGAGGTAGATGACAGAAGTTTTAAAATAAATATTTCTGATGTTCTAAATAATGAAGAGTATATTTTAGAAACTAAACTTTTAATCAATTGTGCAGGACTTAATTCTATAGAGATCGCTAATACGTTTTCAGATAAAAAGATTTATCAACGAAAATTGATAAAAGGAGAATACTACTCTTATTCAGGAAAAGAAAAGCTTAACCATTTAATTTATCCTATGCCAACTAAAAATAGTCTAGGCTTGCACGCAACCATTGATTTAGGGAAAGGAGTTAGGTTTGGACCTTCTGCATATGAAACTGAAGAAGAAAATTATTCAATAGACGAAAAAGAAAAAGAAAACTTCTATGAATCTATTCATAAGTACTGGCCAAATATCAAAAAAGAAAGTTTACGTCCTGATTATTCAGGCATTAGGGCTACTGTAAGTGGACAAAAGGATTTCTTAATAGATAAAAAAAATTTCAACGAAAATATTTTGGTAAATGTTTTAGGGTATGTTTCACCAGGTTTAACTTCCTCTCTAGCCCTTGGAGAGTTTATTGCAGAATCAATAAGCTATAACTAATCTAATGTTTTATAATGAAAACCAGCCCGGGTGGTGGAATTGGTAGACACAAGGGACTTAAAATCCCTCGAAGGCGACTTCGTGCCGGTTCAAGTCCGGCCCCGGGTACCAAGGATTAAGTAAAATGGAAAGTGCTGAAAAAAAATTATTTGATGGGGAAGAATTAGACCTCAAAGTAGCTTTAAGTATTATTTGGGGTAAAAAATTTCATATAATACTCATATCATCTATTTTCGCTATTTTTTCTGTTTTTTACGCACTTTCCATACCTAATACCTATGAATCTACAGCAATTGTTGCTCCCGTAGATGAAGATGTGCCAGTAAGTGGATCTTTAGGTGGACTTGGGAGCTTAGTAGGCATAAATCTTGGTTCATCGAGCAATGATATTGATCAAACAATCGCCATTTTAAACTCTCATATTTTTCTTTCTAATTTTATAAATAAACACCAAATATCTCCTATTTTAATGGCTGTCAGAGGATGGGATATAAACGAGGATGCCTTAGTCTACGATTCAAAAATTTATGACGTTGAGAAAAAAACATGGGTTGCAAATTTTGGTGCTCAAAAAAAATCTTCACCTAGCATTCAAGAGCAAGTTAAGACTTTTCGTGAAATTTATTCTGTGGCTAAGGATAGAACTTCGGGTCTTATAAACATTTCCATTAAATCTTTCTCTCCAAACATATCTAAAAAATGGGTTGATTGGATCGTTGAAGATATAAATAGTTATATGAAAGACGAAAAAATAAAATCAGCCAATAATGTGCTTAATTATTTGAATAGGGAAATTCTCAAAACAAATATATCTGAAGTAAGAAATGTTTTAGCAGATTTAATTAAGAAAGAAACGCAAACAATCGCGCTTTCTAAAAAATCTTCTGAATATGTTTTTAAAACAATAGATCCTGCAATTGCTCCGGAAATAAAAAGTGGACCATTTAGATCTATTATTTGCATTGTAATAACCGTATTTGGATTTGTAGTTTCTTTAATTTATGTTTTTTTAACACATTTTTTAAGAAGAATTTAAAAACTTTATAATGAGAATTCTTGTCACAGGCTCTGCCGGTTTTATTGGGTCATCTTTAATAGTTAAGCTTCTCGAAAATGGTTTCAATGTCATGGGAATAGACAATCATAATGATTATTATGATCCTGAATTAAAAGAGGCTAGACTGAATAGATTTAAGGAAAATTTAAATTATCAGCATCTGAGAATAGATTTATCAGACAAGGGTTCAATCGACGAATGTTTTAAAGATTATCAACCAGAAATAGTAGTTAATCTTGCTGCTCAGGCAGGTGTGAGATATTCAATTGAAAACCCTTCGACATATATAGAAAGTAATATTGTGGGGTTTTTAAATGTCTTAGAAGCCTGTAGACACAACAAAGTAAAACACTTAGTTTATGCAAGTAGTTCAAGTGTTTATGGAGCCAATACAAAAACACCCTTTTCAGTAACCCAAAACGTTGATCACCCTTTAAGTCTTTATGCAGCAAGTAAAAAATCAAACGAGTTAATGGCACATTCTTACAGTCACTTGTATAGACTTCCAACTACCGGATTAAGGTTTTTTACTGTTTATGGACCATGGGGAAGACCAGATATGGCGTTATTTAAATTTACAAAAGCAATTTTAAATGACGAAGTTATAAAGATTTTCAATTATGGTAATCACCTGAGAGATTTCACTTTTATAGATGATATTGTCGAAGGCATAATTAGAGTTTTAAAAAAACCCTCTGAAGCAAATGTGTCATGGGATGGTGATAAGCCCAGTCCTTCATCAAGTCTTGCTCCCTGGCGAATCTATAATATCGGAAATAATAATCCTATTAAATTGCTAGATTATGTTGACTGTTTAGAAGATCAACTTAAAAAGAAAGCAAAAAAAGAATTACTACCATTACAACTAGGAGATGTCCCTAACACTTTTGCTGATGTCGATGATTTGGTTAAGGACTTTGACTATAAGCCCAAAACAAGTATCAAGAAGGGCATAAGCTCTTTTGTAGAATGGTATAAAAATTATTATAAAATATAAATTCTTTATGAAAAAACTCTATTTTGACGAAAACTTATTTAAAGATTTTTCTCTGTCTTATGAAAATTCTGATGTTAAGCCAAGCGAATATTGGCAAGATTATATTAACACAATTCAAAATGTAATAAGTAAAGAAGGTTTAAAAGGCTTTGGAAGTAATTATTATTTAACTAAAGGCTTTGGGGATGCAAAAAGCATTCCAGCAAGGACTAAAATAAGAAAAACTGTTAAATTTAAAATTTTGTATGAAATTCTTGAAAGGTTTCTAGCATTTTATAACCATCAAAAGAATCAAACTTTATTTAAAAATTTTGAGAAGGAAGAACCGCTTGTCAATTTTATTAAGTTTTCTTCAAATGAACTTAAGCAATTATCAAAACACCTAGGAGTAAATAGAACATTCAAAATCTATAAAAAAGATATCCCGTGGAGATATATCCAATCTTACGCTTATTTAAAAATGTTTTTTCACATAATAAAAGAATCTAAAATTGAGAAAAATTTAAATGATTTGTTTAAGGGAAATGTATTAGATATTGGAGGGGGATATGGACCAATGTTAGATAATATATCTATTTTTAAAAAATTTAATAAAATTGATGAAGGAACAACAAATTATCTTTTAGATCAATACCCAGTTTCCTTTATTGCTAATCAATATTTAAAATTTCGTCATGGTGAAAATCTTTTATATCCTATTTTAAAAGAAAAAACCTCTTTCGAAGAAAATAGAAATAAAGGTCAAAATTTTCAAGTCATCCAAAGTAATATGGCAAATAAAATAAACTATTTAAAAATTAAATTTTTTTTTAACTCCAATTCTTTTCAGGAAATGGATATTGAACAAGTTCAGAGTTATTGTTCATTTATAAAAAAAAATAAAACAGAAATTTCATATCTGGGTTGTTTCTTTTATGCAACTTCGAAAACAACAAATAACTTTCTTCCATCACTGTCTCTTTTAGAAAAAGAATTTAATTTGGTTGGAAAAATAGATTCTGACTGTGCAGGCCTAATAAAGGGAACTATGTTTCTTTTTAAAGTTTAAAACAAGTGATAAATCCAATAAAAGATCTTCTTAAATATACTTTAATGTTCCAAAATTATCTTGGAAAGACCATATACGTAATATTTTTGTTGGGTTTTTTTGCTGCTGTATTTGAAGGTTTTGGAATTTTAATGATGTTGCCTTTATTAGAATCATTGGATGGAGATTCTTTGCCACAAGCAGAAGGCACAGTAAATTTAATTTTTTTAAATATTATTAGCTTTTTCGGTTTAAAAAATTCAACTTCAACAATTTTACTTGTTATAACTTTAGCCTTTATTTTAAAAGGAATTTTAGCTTTTGGAGCCCTAGCGATTAAGTCAGTCTTATCTGGAAAGTTGTTAAGACAATTTAAGGGCAATTTATTTGATCATTATTCTGAAATGACCTTTGATTATTATACTAAAAAAGATACTGGCCATTTTACAAATTTGATAAACGAGCAAGCTACAAGATCCCTTACAGCTTTTGATATGCTTACTACCTTAGGAGGGCAGTTTATAAATACTATAGTTTTAATATCTCTAGCTTTTGCAATAACTTGGCAGTTTGGAATAATGATTTCGTTTGTTGGCATTTTTCTTTTATCTGTTTTTATGGTCTTAAATAAATATGTAAGGAAGCTTTCTAGAAATACAGCATTTGAAAATGGAATTCTTACAAAATGGCTGATACAAACTCTTCAAGGTTACAAGTATTTGTCTTCGACAGGCCAAACTCTCATTTTAAAAAAAAAAATTATTAATTCAATTTCTAAATTAACTAATAATCAAGTGGGTCAAGCAATAGCTGCAAGTTTTACTCAATCAGTAAGAGAGCCAATTACAGTAGTATTGATTATGATAGTTGTTTTTATCCAATTAATGATTTTTGATCAAAAGTTGGCTCCCATTCTTGTATCAATTGTTCTCTTTTATAGAGCACTTAATTCTGTGATAGCAGTTCAGTCAGCTTTTCAAGGAACTTTTATGTTTATAGGAAGTATGGAGGCTATAGATGATGAATTTAAAAATCAGAAAAATAATCAGATTATAAATGGAACTAAAATCTTAGATGATTTTCATCACGGAATTGAACTAAAAAATGTATCATTTAGATACAATAAAAGAGGCGAATATCAGATTAGGAATCTCTCTCTTCAGTGTCCAGCTTTGAAAAGCATTGCTTTAGTGGGAATTTCAGGGGCTGGAAAAAGCACAATAGCAGATATGATAACTCTTCTTAAAACGTCATACGAAGGAGAAATTTTTATTGATAATATTGAAGCAAAGAATATAGATAGGAAATCATGGCAAAATCAAATTGGTTATGTTTCGCAAGAAACAGTCATATTTAACGACACTATTGCTAACAACATTTCAATGTGGGGCCTTGAAGATTTTAATAAAAATGAGTCTAGAAAGGAGCTTGAAAAGGCAGCTGCAAAAGCAAATATTCTAGACTTTATTAATTCATTAGATGATGGCTTTGAAACTCTTGTCGGAGATAGAGGAGTTCTTTTATCTGGAGGCCAAAAACAGAGAATTTTCATCGCAAGGGAATTGTTTAGAAAACCGAAGATGCTTATTTTAGATGAGGCTACAAGTTCATTGGATTCCGAGTCAGAAAGCTTAATTCATAAAAGTATAGTATCTCTTAAAGGGAATACTACCATGATTATTATCGCTCACAGACTATCAACTATTAAAAATGTTGATTTAATTTATGTTTTAGACAAGGGCTCAATTGTTGAAGAAGGAACTTATGAATATCTTAAAAATAAAGATAATTCTAATCTTTCAAAAATCATTAAGTTACAAAAATTATAATTTTTATGGACAGAAAAATTCCATATGGACAACACTACATAGATAACGACGACATCAAGGCGGTTGTAGATGTTCTAAAAAATCATCCTCTTACGCAAGGTAAATTTATAGATACTTTTGAAAAAAAAGTAGCGGCTTTTGTAGGAGCAAAGTACGCAGTAGCTATGTCTAGTTGGACAGCTGGTTTACATATGGCTTGCTTGGCGGCTGGTGTAAAGAAAGGAGATAAAGTTGTAACTAGTCCAATAACATTTGTTGCTAGTGCAAATGCCGCATTGTATTGCAGCGCAACACCTATATTTGTTGATATTGACTCTAAAACTGCAAACATAGATCCTCAAAGTTTAGAGGATCTTTTAGAAAGTAGTGGTGATGCCAAAGCAATTATTCCTGTTCATTATGCTGGCTTAGCCTGTGATATGAAAGAGATTAGAGATACTGCTAAAAAGAATGACTTAATTGTCATTGAGGATGCTGCACATGCTCTAGGCGCAAAGTACCAAGATGGTTCAATGATTGGAAACTGTAAGTATTCAGATATGACGGGATTTTCATTCCATCCTGTAAAGTCTATTGCTACAGGAGAGGGAGGGATGATAACAACTAATAATCAAGATATTTATAGGAAATTATTAAGATTGAGGAGTCATGGCATAAATAAAACAGGAGATGAATTCAAGAGAGCAGGCTATGCCTACACTGATGAATTAGTTAATCCTTGGTATTATGAAATGCAAGAATTAGGCTTTAATTATAGGATAACTGACATTCAATGTGCTTTAGGTATCTCTCAACTTAAAAAACTTCATAATTTTATTGAAAGGAGAATAGAATTAGTAAGAATATATGACGAGGCTTTAGCAGATCTAGAAAACATAAAACCTGCTCAAACAGATGGAAGAGAAATAAGCTCACATCATCTTTATCCCGTCAGGATCGATTTCCAAAATATATCAATCTCAAGGGCGGAATTAATGTTAGAGCTTCAGAAAGAGAAGATACTCACTCAAGTGCATTATGTGCCTGTTCCGATGCACCCTTACTATGAAGATCTCGGGCATAATATTAATGATTTTCCTAACGCTAAGAATTATTACAATGAGACCCTCTCATTGCCACTCTACTATGCCTTGAGCAATGAGGAACAAGAGAGAGTCATAGATATAATAAAGAGACTATTACTCAGATGAGAGAGATTTTTTTATGACAGGCAATTATGTCTGTACAGAAGTTTAATGGAAATAAAATTTGGAAAAAAATTTATTGGAGATATTCATCCTACATTTATAGTTGCAGAAATGTCAGCAAACCATAATGGTGATAAAAGAAAAGCAATTGAAATGATTCATGTAGCTAAAGATATGGGCGCAGACGCTATTAAACTTCAAACTTACTCTGCCGATTCAATGACATTAGAAGTTAATAATAAAGATTTTAATTTACTCCCTGAGTCACCATGGGCGATTCACAAGAATCTTTGGAATTTGTATACAAAAGGGTCAACGCCATATGATTGGCACGAAGATCTGTTTAAAGAAGCAAGAAATATAGATTTAGAGATTTTTTCTACACCTTTTGATGAATATGGCGTTGATTTTTTGATGGACCTTGGTGTTTCAGCATTTAAAATAGCATCTCCAGAAATCAATCACATACCGCTTATAAAAAAAATTTGTGAAACTGGTAAACCAATAATTCTTTCTTCTGGTGTTGCTGATTTAAAAGACATAACTTTGGCAATCGATACAATTAGAAATAATCAACCTAATGCCGATATTATATTGATGCAATGCAATTCAAGCTATCCATCACCTTATGAAGATTTGAATTTATTAACTATTAAAGATTATAAGAATAAATTCAATGTGTTGACCGGCTTTAGTGACCATTCTGAAGGCATTCACTGCGCTATCGCATCTGTATGTCTGGGAGCAAATATTATAGAAAAACATTTCTCTATAGAAGGGCAAGACACTATAGATTCTTTTTTTTCAATTTATCCTGATCAATTCAATCAAATGGTATCTGATATTCGAGATATTGAATTAGCTCTAGGTAAAGTTACTTATGATATAAGTGAAAGCGCTCTGCAAAGCATAGGCGGAAGAAGATCTATATATGCATCAGCAGATATAAGAAAGGGTGACCTCATCACAGAAATGAATATTAAATGTGTTAGGCCTTCACACAGCTTACATCCCAAGCATTATGAAGAAATAATCGGTAAACATGCTAAGAAAGACTTAAAGAAAGGCGACAGATTAAAGCTGGACTATTTTGAATGAGTTTTGACAAATCTATTTTAATTTTCTGTGAAGCAAGTTCTGAAATAGGTTTAGGGCATCTAATTAGATGCTTTGAATTATTTAAAGAATTTAAAAATCTTACAAATCATAAGATTCATTTTTTTTCTATCTCAAAAGAAGAAACTTTCAAGAAGCTTGCAAGATCAAAAGATATAAATTCATTAGTTGATTGTACATTTTTTGATAGATCTACTGATCAGCAAATAATTGAGTATATTTCCACACTAAGTTTGGATTTAGTTTTATTTGATACCTATTTTGAACATAGAGAATTGAGAGAATATTTTTCCAAACAGAAATGTCCATCTATTTCTCTAGATTATTTTTATAAAGATAATTTACCAGATATTGTGATAAATCTTTTTAATCATAATCCGGTACTTCAAGAAGGGCTGAAGCATAAAACTAAGGTTTTATCTGGAGGCAAGTATGCAATCATCAGAGATGAGTTTAAAACAATCAGTAGAGAAAGAGGGCAATTATCCATCAAAGAGGATATAGCCAGATGCCTTATTGTAATGGGAGGCTCCGACCCTTCTTGCAATACAGTTAAAGCTATTTCTCTAATACAAAATACCTTTTTAGCAAAAGAATTACCTCTAATAGACATTGTAGTAGGTCCACTGTTTGATTCAAGATTAAAGCAACAAATAGATATTGTTTCAAAAGACGAACTTAAAAAATATAAAATTCATAATTCTCCCAAATATTTAGAAAAGTTATTTTTAAATACAGATTTAGTATTTTGTGGAGGAGGGACTACATTACTTGAATCTATGTCACTAGGAATACCTACAATTGTATTACCCCAGAGTCAGGAAGAGAAGAATCATGCGGCGCACTATGCAAAAAAGGACTGTTGTTTTCTAGTTGATAATAACGATGAGGTTAGTAATTTACTTAATTATTCTTATAGGTCACAGCTTTCAGAAAATTCAAAGAAAGAGATTGATTTTAATGGTAAAGAGAGAATTATTAATTTAGCAAACAAGCTACTCGATGAATAAGAAAATAAAAATCTTAATAGCAGGAGCCGGTGTTGCTCAAGTTAATTCAATATATTCTCTTATGAACTCTGGATATTATGTAATTGCAGTAGATGGAGACAAGGATGCTCCTGGATTAGAAATAGCGGATTGTTTCGAAGTCTGTGACATCAGAGATGATAGTGAGATTGTGAAATTTGCTAAAAAACATAAGGTAGATGCAATTACATCTTTCTGTACAGATGTTCCAGTATTACCGATAGCAAGAGCTTGTGAATATCTTGGGTTAAGAGGCTTAGACCCAATATTTGCTGAATTTTCAGTAAATAAAAAATTGCAAAGAGCTCTCCTAAAAAAGAATAATATACCGGTCCCAGATTTTGCCACCTTCCGCTCACCAAGGGAGGCAAGGAAGATACTTGAAGGTTTTGAAGGGCCTATAGTGATAAAGCCAATCGATTCATCAGGAAGTAAAGGAGTTAAATATTTTGAAGATTTTTCATCCATAGATAATCTCTATTTAGATCAGGTAATAAATTTTTCAACTAATGGAGAGGGAATAATTGAATCCTTCATAGAGGGAGAAGAAATTGCCATCGATGGATTTGTAATCGATGGAGTTGTTGAAATATTATCTATATGCTCAAAGAAAAGAACTAAACCACCATATCTTTTAGATACAGAATTAAGGTTTCCATCTAGTATAGATCAAGAGCAAATTAAAGAAGTCAAACTTCTTATAGATAGAATTTCTTTTATATCTAAGATGAATAACACTCCATTTCATATTGAAATGATTAACTCAGATAAAGGACCTATGTTAGTAGAATTAGCAGCTAGAGGGGCGGGCTTTAATGTTTTTGATAAGATTGTCTCTCATGTTTCTGGGATAGATACCATTGATATTCAGACCAAGTTATCGCTTGGAGAAATTCCTACAATACCTCATATAGCTCAAAATGCTGGTATACTTTATTTTATTTCTAGCTCCTTTGAGGGGATTATTAAGAAAATGTCTAATAGAGATGATCTCCTTTCTATTGATGGAGTAAAAAAGGTTCAATTTTACTCAGGTCCAGGGGATAAAGTATACCCGCTAAGATCCGGTCAAGACAGATTAGGATATATACTCTTTCTATCTGACTCTATTGAAGAATGCGAATTAGCCTTAGAACAGGCCAAACAAGAGCTAGTCTTAGAAATAAATAAATGAAGCAAGAGTCAATAAACAAAACTATAAACAGGTATAGAAAGAGAATTTCTGAGTATGGGACAACATTTGAAAGTCTTGGTTCAGGTTCTTTAGCGCATCAGTCTATTAGATTCGAGATGCTCAAGACAGGAATAAAGTCAGGTGATTCGGTTCTGGATATTGGCTGTGGATTAGGTGACTTTTACCACTATCTTCTATCGTGTGATATAAATGTTGATTACTATGGGGTAGATATAGTTCCTGAATTTATTAAAACAGCTGAGGAGAAATATCCCCAAGCAGAATTCCAGATTAGAAATATTCTTGAAGAACCATTCAAAGATAATTCTTTCGATTTTGTGGTATGTTCCCAGGTCTTAAATTTGAGGTTAAAAGAGGAAGATAATCTTCAGCATGCTAAAGATATGCTAAAGAGTATGAATAGTTTCTGCAGAAAGTCTGTTGCATGTGACTTTCTAACAAGTTATGTAGACTATGAAGAAGATCACTTATTTTACTATAAGCCCGAACAGATATTTGAATTCTGTAAATCACTAACTAAGAGGGTAAATCTAATTCACTCCTATCCTTTATTTGAGTTCTGCATATTCTTATATAAAGATTTTGATGGTTGGAGAAATGAGTAAAGTTAATTTTTATCTGACTATTGACATTGAGGGAGAATGGACAATTTTTCCAAACGAGCAAAGAATATTTAATGTTGAATCAATAATTTGTAACTTGAAGCTTCTTGATGAAGCATTGTTGCAAGCTCAAGATTATTTCTCAAAGAGAATCCCAATTACTTGGTTCTTGAGATGTGACGCATCAGTCAAGTCTAATCTCGGTGCTTATAATGGTTTATTAGACAGGTTAGATGAATTCATTCAGAAAAAAAAAGTACAAGGCGATAGCTTTGGTATCCATCCACATCTTTATCCTTCTTTTAAGAATAGAAAATCCAATACTATGAGTAATAATGAAATAGAAGATCAATTATCAGAGGCCTTCAGTGCGTGGCAAGAATTTTTTGGGGTAAGAGCAAAATATTCTAGAATTGGAGAAGCCAGAATGGATAATTTTATTGCCCAACAACTAAGTCTAAAGATGATCGATATTGATTCAACCGCATTACCAGGAAGAGCTAGAAATGATAGTGGTTTTTGTTTTAACTGGGAAGGCACTCCTTCGAAACCATATCATCCTAGTAAGTCTGACTATAGGGTATATTCAAAAACAGAAGAAAATTATGATTTTATTGAGCTCCCTTTCACAATGTTGCCCACAAAAGGTCCTGATGATAATGAGATAGTAAATAGATATTTTAATTTAAGTTTTAAACACAAGGTCCTTGAGGAAGCTCTGCATAATTATGAAATGCCAGAACATATTATCTCTGTATTGCATCCTCATGAAATTGTTTCCAAAAAAGGAAGTAAACATAACATTATTTCTTATAAACCAAATTCTATTATAAGAAATATAGAAAATGTAATTCAGAAATCAAAAATAAATTTCAAAGCTTTTGATGAGTTTAGTTATAATGGATGAAGATTTATATCGATCCATATCAAAGATAAGTTCACATTCCTATTTTATGCCAGTGGGTAGAGCAGCCTGGGCAATCTTTGCCTCACTTAAAATTCATAATACTGATAAAAAACAGGTAATAGCAATGCCATCTTTTGTCTGTCAGAGTGTTGTAGCCGCAGCTGTAGCTTCAGGTTGGGAAATCGTGTTTTTAGATATAAACCTTAATAATGCAAATGTTAACTCTGATGAATACTTAAGAGCAATCCAAAAACATAAGATTGACGCTGTCCTATTTGTGCATTTACTAGGAAACAAAAACGAGCTAAATGGATTACAAAGTGAATGCAGAAAAAACGGTATTTTGCTAATTGAAGATTCAGCTCAATTTTGTGATCAACATGATATTGATAATTATACAGAGCTCTCTTGTATAAAAATATTTTCTTTTGGGTATTCTAAGCCTATAGATGCTGGAGGTGGAGGTATATTATGTACTGATGATAAATCTATAATGGAAGAATTAAAACATTTTAGTAATGCTTATGACTTTAAATCGAAAGTATCACTCGAAGATAACTCAATTAGTTTCAAGGATAAATTCTATCAATTGAAAGACTCAATAACTGAAAATGAAAAAGAAAAGTTTCATTTTCCAGAGTTATTAGAAATATATCTACCATTGGTTGATATTCATGTTCCATTTTCAGATAGTTTAAAAGCAAAAGTTATTGATGGTATTAGCCAATTAGAAAAAAAGATCAGAATCAGAACAGAAAACTGGGAAAAATATAAAAAATTCCTTAATTGCGACTCTTTAATTCCCCTTCATGATGAAGGGTCCATTCCTTGGAGGGCTTCTTACAGGATTGAAGGCATGGATTATTCTTTACAAAATAAGATCTCAAATTCCATTCGAGCAAATGGATTTGATGTAAGTAACTGGTACCTCCCTGCTCATTGGTATATTGACCCAAAGGATTCGGCTGACTTAAAACTTCAGAATACAGTTAAATTAAGCAAGGAAATAATTCAATTCTGGGTTGACAGAGAGTTAAATATTAGACACTTTAACTCACTCAACAACACCATTAATAGGTTAATAGATGCAGAAAAACAGGGAAATTAGTCTTTTAGACACAACACTAAGAGATGGAAGCTATACAATTGGTTACCAGTTTTCACTTCTAGATAATATGGTTATATGCTCAGGTCTTGAAAAAGCTGGCGTTAAGCATATTGAGATTGGTCATGGAACAGGTCTCGGAACACACAGAATAGACAATAATTCACAGGCTTATTCAGATAAAGAGTATATGTTGTCAGCATCTAAATCTCTGAGTGATGCAGAGTATGGTTTTTTCTTTATACCCGGTATTGGTAATTCAAATGACATAAGTATGCTGAGGGACCATGATGGAGATTTTATTAGAATTGGAACGAGCATCGAGGGTTTCAAAGATGCTAAAAAATTTATCAAGCTTGCGAAGAAGTTAAACATTAAGTTTTGGATAAATCTTATGAAGTCATACGTTTATTCACACAAAGAGTTTGCTGAGTTTTCTAGAGTTTCCCTCTTGGAAGGCGCCGAAGGAATTTACTTAGTTGATTCTGCTGGGGGAATGTTGCCTGATGAGGTGGATAAATATATTTTAGAAGCAAAAGATAAGTTAGCATCAGAAGATATTGGCAATTTTAAGTTAGGTTTTCATGGCCATGAAAATCTCTCACTGGGATCGGCATGCGCTTTATCAGCTGTCCAGAGTGGTGTTGACATAATAGATGGTTCTTTGCATGGCATAGGCAGAAGTATAGGAAACAGCCCCATAGAAACACTGGCTATGATTCTTAGCAAAGCCGGATATTCGATAAATGTTGATCCATGGCAACTTGCAGACTTAGCCCAGAAGACGGTTAAACCATATTTAGAAAATAGATGGAGAAATTCAAGTATTGAGCAAGCACTTGGCTTTAAGGAAATCCATAGTAGTTATCTAGATGTCATAATGCAGTTTTCCGATGAGAAAAGTATTAGCGCAAGAGACTTAATTCTCTCATTGCCAAAAAAGGCAAATATATCAGTTTCAGGCAAAGATATGGATTATGCATTCAGAAAGCTGAAATCTAGGAGATTACAACCTTGTAAGAATATAGAAATTGATGCATCAGTTGAAAGAGAGATACAACTTTCAGATCCTTCGCTAAACCAATACATAAAAGATCTAATTTCAAAAGGCGAAAAAACCAATCGTAATACTGTATTAATTCTTGCTAATCAATGGAGAAGCTCATCAAATAGGAATCGTGATTATTCAGCACAAAGGATAAGATTTATTGAAAATAATGAAGTTGGAGCAGTTGAAGTATTTTGTAAGGGTAAGCCATCAAATTTTGACCCTAAGCTTTTAGAGAAAGTAAAAAATGTATTTATAGATAGTGACCTAATTAAGTCAAATAACTTTTTTAAAAATCTTTCTAGCTCATCCAAGCATAAAATTATGCTTTACCCAGATAAAAATTCAATTCTCTTTCATATAGCAAGGTATTTATCAGTTATGTCGAGAGATATTGAATATATCCCTAAAGTCAAAATAGTTATAAGTTGCAGAGAAGATGAAGTTTTACTTAGATCACTTCTAGAAGGTTATGGGATTGCATATGAAGAAAGTTATAGTAATGCAAATATTCATATTTTAATTTCTGATGATTCAAATAACTATGATCTTAAAAAATCTAAAAACCTTAAATGTGTTATCGATGTAAGGTCCGGACTCTTAAATAAACGGGATGTAAATCATTCATTTAGAAAGAAAATAAAGTTGATCGCTTTAGATTGTGAGTCAGCGGTTATTTCAGAAGTGCTATCGAATATCTCTATTGACAATATTATTAATTCAGAAAAGGGCTCCAGAAGTATTTCAGGCGTGAGGATTGTAGCAAAAGGCGAATGGGGCAGAGAGGGCGATATTGTTGTTGATAAGATCAACAAACCAGGCTTTATTATAGGCGCTAGTGATGGTCAAGGTACACTTAAATCAGATCCATCTTCAGAAGATAAGAAAAAACTTAAGAAGATTTTGAATCATCTTTACAATAATAAATTAAATTAAGACAGCTATTAGTAATGAACAGCTTTAAAGAATACTATCAAAGGTCTTTTCAGCTTATGGATATAAAAGATCCCTTATACAGAAGTACATCGTTTTGGGAGGAGGCCTGTATTAATATTTCACAAGAGATTGATAAATCTGGCTTAGATAACTTTAGATCTAATGAAACAAATTTAAATTTCTTTGTACCTACTTATGGGCATCCAGGAAATTCATTTTCTAAAGAGATGATCAAAGACATTCTCAACCTACTCGAAAAGAAAAATTCAAAAAAGCCACAGATGGCCCAAAAGCAATACCTTTCTGGATATGACCAGGCTTTATCTGATTTCAGGGTGCTTTTGGCAAGCAATAAAGAGTTTGATGAAATAGATCTACTAAGTTTCTCGGAAAGCTCTTACGGTAACCCGATTGAGCATTTTGAAATAGAGAATAAATTCTATAGCAGATCTTCTATGAATTATCTGCTTGGATTAAGTTTCCTCAAAAGCCTTGTGCCTGATTTTTCTCCACAAACAGTACTTGAAATAGGTGGCGGCTTCGGAACATTGGGCGAAATTTTGTATAAAATCCAAAAAGGAAGCTGTAAATATATCGATATTGATCTTCCTCCTGTTTTTTATATTGCCTATCAATACGTCAAAAATGCTTGTGAAATTAAACAAGAAGATATCCATCTTTCAAATTTGGATGAGGCCGAAGATGACATTAGCATCTCTCAACTTCCAATTCTCTCGTTTATGCCATCATGGGAGATCGAACGTCTTTCTGGCGAAATAGATCTTTTTGTCAATTTTATTTCTTTCCAGGAAATGGAACCAGATGTAGTAAAGAACTATCTAAGAAAAGTTTCAGCATTAAAGCCAAAAATTATACTGCTCAGAAATATGAGGGAAGGTAAGCAGAAGGCAAAAAAAAAATCTATCGGTGTAAATACCCCAATCTTGGGTAAAACTTATAAAGAATTTTTAGATGATTACGAGCTTATGGATACAAATGTTATTCCATATGGCTATAAAACAGTAGATAACTTCAATTCAGAATTATATGCTTTTTTAAGAAAATGAATCTAGCAATTATTCCTGCTCGAGGAGGCAGTAAGAGAATACCTCGAAAAAATATAAAAGATTTTTGCGGCCATCCCATCATAAAGTATCCAATTCAAGAGGCAAAAAAGTCTAATCTCTTTGATAAGATTATTGTATCAACTGATGATGAAGAAATTGCTGAGATTGCAAAATCTTTTAATGCTGAAACACCTTTTTTGAGACCGAAAGAATTCTCTGATGATCATTCTTCTACAGTTTCAGTAGTAGTCCACGCTATAAATTTTTTAAAAAAGGAAGGATATAATTTTGAAAATATCTGTTGTATTTATCCATGTTCACCACTTTTAAGATCAAAGGACCTAATAGCTAGCCTTAATTTTATGAGAGAAATGCAGTGCGAATCTTGCATCCCTATTTGTGAATTCTCGTCAGCGCCACAAAAAGCTTTAAAAATAAAAGAAGATGGAAGACTAGACTGGATTTATTCTGATTTCAAGCTTTCTAGGACTCAGGATCTAGAACAAACTTATCATGATATAGGATCATTTTATTGGGCTACCCAAGCCAGGTGGTTAAGTGAAGATATATCTCAAGGAGTAGGCTATATTTTCAATAGTTCAAGAGTTGTAGATATTGATACTTCTAGTGATTGGAAGCGAGCTGAACTTTTGTACAAGTCGTTAAATCACGATTCTGATTCATAGCATATACAGTGAGGTTCTGACTAAATAATGAAAAAATATTGTTATATGATGACTGGAAACAAAGTCTGGTTAGACGCTGCAATTCACTTATATGAGAATAATATTGCTGAACCAGTATTTTGGCTGGGAGACGATTGTCATTTGCAATATGCTAAAGAGGTGTTTGGTGAAAATGTTCTATGCATGGATGACTTTGTCCATTATCAGCAAAATATTAAAAATATTGACTACTTCGATCAACACACTAAATTTTTCTTATCAGAAAATTACCTAAGAGCCAAAGATAGATGTCTTAAAATGATGGATAGGCTTGACTTATATGGAGCATTTTCAAGACAAGATAGGGAAGTTATTTTTAATAAATTAGCTATTTTTATTTTAAAAAAATTAGAAAAATCTAAACCAGAGGCTTTAATTATGGCCGAAGCTGCTCATTCGCATGCACAATATTTAACACTTGAGATATGTATGTATTTAGACATAGAGATAGTCAAATTTAATACTTGGATGCTAGCCCCACTACTTTATATGCAAAATATGAAAACTGGAGAAAGATTTGACGTAGATAAAGAGATGAATGAGGAGTTATCACAGATTGTAGATGATGATATTAGAAATTATATTGAAGGTGTTTTAGCAACAAAAAATAATGAAGGATTCGAACCAGAATACATGAAAAAACAACGATTAGGCCTAACAACTAAGAACTATATTATCAATTTTTTTAATACGGGCTTTATCCAGCTTATCAAAGAGGCATGGCTTCAACTTAGAAAAAATTTTAATAGTGATTACTATAATATCAATCCTTATAGATTTGGATTAGTAACAAGATCAAAAATCAAAAGACTAAGAAGAAAAAACTTAATAACTGAACATAATAGAGAAAAAGATTTACTAAATTTAAATCAAAAATATGTATACTTTGGATTACATTTCGAGCCAGAAAGGACCACGAATCCAGATGGAGGGTCATTTCATGATCAGGCACTTGCAATAATAGCACTTAGAAATATTCTTCCTAGTGAAATTAATATCATTGTTAAGGAGCATCCATCTCAATTTTATGTTTTTGATAGGGGTTCCAGAGGAAGGAGCCCTCTTTTTTATGATTTGATTAAAAATATTTCGGGCGTCCAACTTGCAAGTTATAAAGAACAATCTCATAGTCTTATCCAAGGGTCGGAATTTACTTCGACCATATCAGGTACGCTTGCATTAGAGTCTGCAATTTTAGGTAAAAAATCTCTTATATTTGGAGATTCTTGGTTTGATTCTTGTCCAAATATTATCAGCTGGAATAATGAGATAACTTTTGATCAAATTATTCAAGAAGAAATCTTGGATCCAAAAAGTATTTTAGATTTCTTATTAGAAACAAGAAAATTGAAAACAGTTATCGGGTGTCAAAATACTAGTACTCAAATCACATATAAGAAATATTTAAGTCATGAAGCATTTTTTCAAGAAGAATTTGATGGGGTTACACATCTTTTAGAGAAGTTTTTTTTCACTTTAGGCTCTACGAATAATTAGGTTATGCGAGTAGGCGCGATAATATTTTCCAGATTTTCTTCCCAAAGATTGCCAGGAAAGGCCTTAATTGATATCAGGGGAAGGGAGTTATTGGGTAGAGTTATCGATAGATCAAAATTTATAAAAAATATCGATGAGATTATCGTTGCCACATCTTCAGAGATTGAGGATGACATAATTGCGGAATATGTAAAAAAAGAAAATATTCAAATATTTAGAGGCAGTTTAAACAACGTTGCTCAAAGAGCTCTGAATGCCAGTATCCTTTTTAAACTAGACTCATTTGTAAGGATTTGTGGGGATAGACCTTACTTTGATCCAGATCTTGTAACTGAACTAGTTGCAATTCAGAGAGATCTTGATAAAGATCTAATCACAACAACATTTCCGAGAACTTATCCACCAGGTTTAACAGTGGAGATTATAAAAGTAGATGCTTTAAAGAGAGCAATTGAATCGATGCAATCTGATGACAAAGAACATGTAACAAAATATTTCTATAATCACCATGAAGATTTTTCGTTAAAAAATATTTGTGCCCCTGAAAATTATGACTTTGGAGACATCAATCTTTGCTTAGATACAGAAGATGATCTTAAAAAGATTGAATGGATAGCATCTGATTTAAATGAAAAGGAAAATGACTATGCTAAAATGTCACGTTTAGTTAAGTCTGCTAAAAGATGGAAAGGAAGTTAAGAAAAAATGATCATTTTAGGTATACATGACGGTCACAATGCCAGTGCTAGTCTTATCAAAGATGGAAAATTGATCTGTGCGCTTGGAGAAGAACGCTTATCTAGAGGCAAGCATCACTATGGTTATCCAAAGAGGGCAATTCAGACAGTTATGGAAACCGGAGGAATCACTTCAAAGGATATTGATCATATTGCAATGTCAACAAAGACTTTACCGCCAGCTTATTTCTATACAAGAAGAAATTCCACCTTCTCAATAGCTGATTATTGGAAAGAACAGAGAGAATATTGGTATCCAAAGCTCTATGAAGGAAAGGATCCGAAATATACTGAAATTTTTGAAGATAAAATTGATCTAGACCAATTTCCCTATGACCAGTCATTAATATTTAATGAGAAAGATCATGAGGGTATGTGGTTAGCAAGAATTAAACATTTATCAGAATCCCTTGAAGTAAATGAGGAAATTATAAGAGGACATGATCATCATAGATGTCATGCATATTATGGTTATGCAACTTGTCCTTATAGGGATGAGTCAGTACTTCTATATACCATGGATGGAGGAGGAGACAATACCAATGGAACAGTTTCAATTGGAGAGTATGGGCAGCCACTAGAGGAAATTTCACGCTCATCTAACTGTAATATTGGAAGAATGTATAGGTATGCAACACTCTTACTTGGCATGCGACCAGCTGATCATGAATACAAAATAATGGGTTTAGCTGCATACAATGATGAAAAATATGGTAAAAAAGCATACGACATTTATGCAGAAACACTTCAAGTTGATGGGCTTGAGTTCAATTACAAAACGGAAATAAAAGATCATTTCTTCTATTTCAAAGAAAAACTCGAGGGAGAGCGCTTTGATGCTATTGCATTTGGAATGCAAAGAAGATGTGAAGATCTCTTAATTGAATGGGTTTCTAATGGTATTAAAAAAACAGGAATAGGCAATATAGTTATGTCAGGCGGTGTTGCTCAGAATATAAAGGCAAATAAACTAATATCAGAATTGGATGGTTTGGAGCAACTATTCGTTCCTCCAGGTCCTGGAGATGAGTCTATTTCAATAGGCGCAGCATATTTGGAGCTAATCAATCAAGGTGTCTCTATTGATCAAGTAATAGCCCCATCAGATGGATATTTTGGGCCTGGATATACTATGGGCGATGTAAAAAAAGCAATTGATGAGCATGTTCCAATTGATTGGATAGTCAGAGAGACAAATGATGATGAGGTCGCTGTATTATTGGCTGAAGGAGATGTTGTAGCTCGTTTTGGGACAGATAGCATGGAATTTGGCGCTCGTGCATTAGGAAATCGATCCATCATAGCAGATCCTAGAAGACCTGATGTAATTCATCATATAAATAAGCTGGTCAAGATGAGAGATTTTTGGATGCCATTTGCACCAAGCATTTTAGCCGAGAGAGAGCATGATTACATGGTGAACCCAAAAGGCATTGACGGTAGATTTATGGCAGTTGGATTTGATTCTACTGATCTCGCAAAAGAACATATCCCTGCAGGGCTTCACCCTTTTGATAGAACAGCAAGACCACAAATTGTTCACAAGAAAGATAATCCTTCTTATCATTCACTCATTAAAGCATTTGAGAACTTAACAGGAGTAGGGGCTGTCATGAATACCTCTTTTAATATACACGGAGAACCTATTGTTGGTAATCCGGAGCAAGCAATTGACACATTTGTCCGTTGCGAATTGCACCACCTCCTGATTGGTAATATTTTAGTCAGTAAACCAAAATAAATTTATGCGATACTCATAAGATGTTATTTATTGCCGAAATTGGAATGAACCATAATGGGAATCTTGACCTTTGCGCTGAATTGATTCGAAAAGCAAAATGGTCAGGAGCAGATATAGTAAAATTCCAACTTGGATGGAGAGCAAACAAAGACGAAATTAATCATATAACACCGGAAGCTTTAAGAAAAATTACTGAAATTTGTGATTATTATGAAATAGAATTTATGACTTCGATTATTACAAATGAAGCTCTAGAACTTTCTAAATCTGTTGAAAATAAACGTTATAAGATTGCCAGCAGAACAGTCGTTGATAAACCAGATTTGGTAAAAAAGATCTTAAGCTTAGGAAAACCGACTTTTTTATCTTTGGGAATGTGGGAACAAGATAATTTGCCATTCAGTGAATTTGACAATATAACTTATTTTTGGTGCAAGTCTTTGTATCCAACTTATCCTAAAGATCTTATTAATATGCCAAAGTCATTTAACGATCCAAGAATCTTAGGATTTTCAGATCACAGTATAGGTATAGAAATTCCCCTTGTTGCAATTGCGAGAGGAGCATCTATTATTGAGAAACATTTTACTCTAGATAAGTCAGATACAAGTATTAGGGATCATGTATTAAGTGCGACACCTGATGAGTTTAGAATGATGGTGAATCTTGGCAGAAATATCTTTAAAAATAACTCTATTGGAGTTTAGCAAGTTTTTAAATGTCTTCAGATCCATTAGTTACTATTTATATACCATCTAGAAATTATGGTCGCTTTTTGAAACAGTCTATCGAAAGTGTTCTAAATCAATTATATGAAAATTGGGAATTAATTTTAATTGATGAAGCTTCTGAAGACGATACCAGTAAAATTTCAATGAATTTTTTAAAAAAATATCCTGAAAAAATTAAATTCATTAAGAATGATAAACCAATGGGCCTGCAAAAGTTAGCCAATCATGTTTTAAAAATTGCTAACGGAAAATATATGATGAGACTAGATGCAGACGACTGGCTGGATGAAAGTGCAATATTAATATTGATAAAAAAATTAGAAGCATCTAAAAAAGCCGGTTTAATTTATGGTAATTTTTATTATGCTGATGCTGAGGGAAAAATTATTGGCATTGAGATGCGAGAAGCTTTGAACGATGCGGGCTCAAGGAACCAGTTGCCTCCTCATGGAGCATGCACTCTTTTCAGAACGAGAGCACTGAAAAGTGCCGGGGGTTATTCAGAAGAGGTAAATGCCCAAGACGGATGGGACTTGTGGTACAAGCTCGCAGATAGGATAGGCGCCCTAAGCGTTCGAATGCCTATTTTTTATTACCGACAGCATGATGGTTCTTTGAGTAAAGATAATGAAAAACTTATAGCTGCTAGATCAAAAATTTTTGAACAGACTGCAAAGAAACTTGAAGGTGATTACAAACCAACAGCCGTAGCAGTCATTCCAGTAAAAGAATCTTACCCAGATTTTGAAGGCGTCCCTTTTCAAGAAATCAATGGTAAGTCCTTATTAGAAATTGCAATTTTATCTGCATCCAAGTCTGAGAAGATTGACTCTATAATTATTTCCTCAGAGAGTAAAAATGTCTTAAATTTTTGTAAAAAATTAGAAGAAGACGACAAAGTTCCTAAACATTTCAGACTACTAAGAAAAGAAAAAAAAATTAACAAAAGTTCACAATCTATACCAATAAGAGATTTCATGTTTTCTGCTGGCGAATTTTATAAAGACAAAATTGGTTCTTATCCAGACGTTACAATCTATCTCAGTATGCACGCAGTTAATAGAAGAACTGATCATATCGACAAGGCTTTGAATGTTTTGAGAATTAATGAAAGCGATAGTGTCGTTTCGGTTCAAGAAGAAAGAGAGCCGATGTTTGGATACAGTAAAGAAGGCTTAAACTTAATTAACCCTGGAAGATTTAAAGACTTGGTTTATCAAGATGAGAGATTATATAAATTTAATGGCTGTCTTATTGCCACTTGGTGGGAAATTTTACAAACGCATGGTCTATTTGGAGAAAAAATTTCATTTATTGAAATGTCATTCGAAGATAGCTTTCAAGTAAAATCCAAATTAATGCTAAATCATATTAGGGTCTAAAGCCGCTGAAAACTTTAGTCAATGATTAACAACCAAGAAGAAAATATCTCTGTATTTAAAAAAGCAGTTGATGATGATTTTTTACATGTTTTTCTTGTGAATAATCCAATTACAGTTTTAGTCGTGAGACTAATCATAGATTATTTTAAAATTGATCAATCGAATATCATGATTGTATCGATCAGAAATACTAATACAGAGATTTTAAGTAGCAATCCGATTTACAACCGCATAAATTTTATAGACAAAGTATTTATAAAAGTTCTTAATCTCAAACCATTAAGCAATAGGATTCTTGCTGAAATAGAAAAAAAAGGAAAACATTTTTTACTATATTCTTCCTGGGCTTATGATGAAAAGCAAACAAATACTTCAGGTATTTCGGCCATAAGTTCTCATCCGTCTATAGAGAATTTAATTAACTCGAAACTTTGCATGGGCCATTCATATATTGAAGAAGGACAAGCTTCATATAGGTCATCTAAGCCATATTTGCCAAGTAAGAAGAATTTTTATCACCAAAAATACTTAGAAAAAATTAAGAATTTCGCAAATGACGAAGATAGGCAAGAAGCTCGGCTATATTATAGGAATGACGCTCTTGCTTTTTTTGGACTTTTAGAAGATGTTTTTCCTAAGGTAGAAATTGAAAAAAAAATTATTTTTTCAAATTATGAAGATTTAAAAAAATATTATCGACCTCAACTAAAAGGAATTGAATCAATAGGCATTACATGTGCAATCAGAAGAATAACAGAAGATAAATGGGAGCATATGCTTTCAGTTCTTATCGAGAATATAAATGGTCGAGGTGCGATAAAATTACATCCAAGTTTTGTTAATGAAGAAGCTAAGAGAAATAAACTAGAGGCACTCTTTAAAAAGTTAGCTCCAAGCTCGATTCACCTATGTAATGATGACGTTAATATTGAGCTTGAGATGTTATATGAACCTAAAAAATTAGTAGGTTCGCGCACCTCTTTAAAAAAATATGCAGAAGCATTTGGTTCAAAATTTTTAGAAGTGGACTTGTATTGAATTTTTAAAGATGAGAATTAATATTTCTAGAACTTCTATGCAAAATATTGCCCTATATTTTTATTTTTTTTCTATAAACTTTGAGAGCGTTAATCTTTACGGATACGGATCGTCATCCTTCTTTGCTGGCTTAATATATTTAATTTTGATTTCTCCTAGTGTCAAAATATTCACAGCTTTTAATGACAACTTGAAATTCTTTTTCCCATTAGTCCTCTTTTTTGTTTGGCTTATCTTTATAAGTCTTATCAATATAAATTCTTTTTCGTCTAGATTTTTTGATCTTGCTTTTTTCTTAAATATTTTAATCTTCTTTACGATGGTAAATCATGCTAGCAAAGACAAATTAGCTCTTGAAAAAGGATTTTTCTTCTTTGCAATAGGTTCTATTATAGCTGCTACCCTATTATTTTTAGGAATAGGCGTTGACGAAAGCGATGAAGGTTTGCGAGCAGGAAGGCAAACTTTTTTTAATTCCGGACCAAATGAATTTGGAATTAAATTAGTAACCGGCGCAGCAGTAATTATTGCAATACTTATTCAGGATAATCTGAAATTAGGAAGATATAGATATTTGCTAGCACTTTTTTTACCAATTATTATCAATGGAATATTAAATACCGCTTCTAGAACAGCAATATTATGTCTGCTTTTGTTACCGCTAACTTGGATGTTTTTTAGAGTATTAAAATCAAAATACAAATTCTATGCCTTATTTTCCGGTTTATTTTTTGTCTTTATTTCACTTATCCCAGTCGGTTTTTTTATACTCCAAAATCAGATAGTTTTGGATAGAATTGAATACACTAGTGTTTCAAATAGTGATTTTGAAGAACTTGGAAGGTTTTTTCTCTGGTTAGGATTTTATAATCTTTTATTTGAAAACCTCATTTTTGGCAACGGCCTTTCTGGATTTGATTTGATAACTTTTAAGTATTTCGGTTTTGTAGAGAGCCCTCATAATATTTTTTTAGAAATAATCCTATATACCGGTTTGATTGGATTAACGATTTACTTTATTTTTTTCTTTAGAACAATTTATGCTTCTTATAGACTGTTTAAAGATTTTCAAATGTTATTACCTATACTTCTACTGCCAACGATTTTTGCATATTCTATGGCTCTGCAAGCTTTAACAGAAAAAATATGCTGGGTAGTCTTTGCTTACATTGTTGGAACTTATTTAATAAAAAAACCTTTAGGTTTAAAAAATTACAATGAAAATATTAATAGTAATTGACTCTTTGGCTAGTGGGGGAGCACAAAAACTAAAACTTGAACTAGCACGAGGACTAGTAAAAAAAGGTCATGAAGTAGAATTATTTATTTATGATTCTAATTATCAATTTTTCGAGTCGGAATTCATCAAAGCTGGAATAAAGATTCATATTTCTGAAAGGAAATCTATTGGCTTCTCTTTAAAGGTTTTAAAAGAATTAAGAACGCTTTTAAAAGTTGGAAAGTATGATGGAATATTAAGTTCTCTTCACGCGCCAAGCATCTATGCGGCATTTTCAAAAATAGGCGTTAGAGGACCAAAACTTATTGTTTGCGAAGAAAGTTCGTCTAAGGCATCGGTATCATTTTCTAAAAAATTATTTTTTTATTTCGCAACCATAATAGCCGATTATATTGTTGCAAATAGTTTTGCTGAAGCAAAAGAGTTGAAGAAGCTACCCTTGAGGTCAGGAAAAATTAAGACCATCTGGAACGGATTAGATCTTGATTTAATTCCTTTCAGTCCAAATTTTCGTGTATCTGAAGAAAATATAAAAAATTTGTTGGTTATTGGAAGAGTCGCCTATCCAAAAAATGGGTTAAATATTATGAAAGCCTTAAAATTATTTTTGAAGAGAAATGGTTGGGCACCAAACTTAAATTGGGTTGGAAGAAGGGATACAGACTTAAGATCTTTAAAAGACAAAAAAACTGGAAAACTTCAAAAAGAAATGAATGAATTTTTAAATGAAAATCCTGACGTTTCATCCTTGTGGAAATGGTTAGGAAATGTAGATGATATTTTTAAGCAATTTAAACAAGCAGATGCTTTGCTTGCCGCAAGCCTTTATGAAGGACTTCCGGTTGTAATATGTGAGGCTATGTTGACAGGATGTTTTGTTATCGCTTCAGATGTTTGCGATCATCCACTTTTAATCGATGAGAGTAAGAGGGGACTTTTATGTGATCCACAATCTCCTGAATCAATTTGTCAAGCAATTGAAAGCTTTAATGATATGAAAGTAGAAACAAGAAATAAAACTATTAATGAGGCAAGAAAGTTTGCTGAAAATAATTTTAATATAGAAAAAATGGTTAGCTCATATGAATTTTTGCTGAATAAGAAGTCAGATATACTAATAAATTGAGCAAATTATTTATGAAAGAAAAATCAAAAGTAGCCTTGATAATAGATAATAAAGATCAATCTGGGCAACTCAAAGAGCTAATAGAGATGTCAAGAGAATCTGATGTATACGAAATCAGCCATCTGATTGTTCAAAACTTTCCAAAAGTAAGCACAATTCAACTATTTAAAAAAAATGGGATTTTGAAATTTTTATCAATTTTATCTTTCAATTTCATCTCAAAAATAGAAGAATTTTATATTAAGAGTAAATCACAGAACAAAAAATTCTCAACATTCTTTGAAAAATATAAAATAGAAGAATTTGGATTGCCAATATTTAATGTTTATCCAAGAATTTCTCAAAGCGGCTTCATATTTAAATATTCTGATGAGGATTTAGAAAAAATTAAAATTGAAAAAATAGATATATTGGTTAGATGTGGTTCTGGTATTTTAAAAGGAGAAATATTGAATGTTTGCAAAAAAGGAATTATCTCTTTTCACCATGGAGACAATAAAGTAAACAGAGGAAGCCCGCCTGGATTTTGGGAAGTATTAGAGCGTCATAAAAGTACAGGATTTATCATTCAAATACTCACCGAAGAACTCGATGGAGGTGAAATATTATTTAAAGGAAATATCGCAACTTCAAACCTTTACACAATGAATAAAATAAAGCTTTATAGAAAATCAAATATTTTTATGCATAAGACTTTGGAAAGTCTTTTTAAAGAATCAATAAAAAAAAGATTTTATGAGAAACATCCATATTCCCATTTGCTTTATAAATTGCCAAGTCTAACAAGCCAATTTAAGTATTTATTTATTACTGGGTTATATTTAATAAAAAAATTAAAAAGAAAATTTTTTGGGAAATATAGTTGGGGTGTAGCTTATCAATTTGTAGATGATTGGCAGAAAGTTACTTTTTGGAAGTCAAAAATTATAAAAAATCCACCTAACAGATTTCTTGCCGACCCTTTCGTTATAACTTATGAAAATAAGCATTTTTGCTTTCTTGAAAATTATTCTTATGAATCAAAAAAAGGCGCAATATCGGTTTATGAAATAGAACCTTCTGGAGAAAAATCTCTTGGCATAGCTCTGGAAGAAAATTTTCATCTATCATATCCATTCTTATTAAAAGATAAAGGTAATCTCTATATGTGCCCAGAAACAAACAAGGCAGGAGATATTAGAATTTATAAATGTTTGGATTTTCCACTTAATTGGAAACTCGAAAAAGTATTAATGACTAATGTTGATGCAGCAGATACTTCTATATTTAAATATGAATCCAAATGGTGGATGATGACAAATATAGATTCTTCAAAAATTGGAGATCATGATTCCGAGCTACATATCTTTAGTTCTGATGAATTATTGTCGAATTCATGGACTCCGCATGATTTAAATCCTGTAATTTTTGATTCCGAGAGAGCACGAAACGGAGGTCTTATCGTTCATAACAACGAATTTTATAGAGTTTTTCAAAAACAAGGATTCGATCTCTACGGCGAGGCTTTTGGAGTTGCTAGAATAACTTTACTGAATCAAGAAAAATACGAAGAGGAGATCAAGTTTGAAATAACCCCGAATTTTATTAAAAACTCTATAGGTACGCATACACTAAATTTTGAAAATGGTTTGCTAGCTACAGATTTTTTTAGTTTTGGTGGTGTGAAATGAGTGGGACAAAATTTCTAAAATACGAACTCATGCACCAAAGATAATTTATTAGAAGTCATTTACAATTGTTTTAAAAATTTCATATGACATACATAATCTCAAAAAATCCTTTCTCAGGAAAAGAATATAAAGAAAAAAAAAATAAATCTGAAACGGGCAAGATTCAAAAATTTCTTAGAGAAAATAATTCAGATAAAGTTGTAGTTATTCAAGGACTAGGGTACGTAGGCTCGGTAATGTCACTAGTATGTGCAAACTCAAATAAAAAAAATTATGCCGTCATTGGAGTAGATTTAGCAACACCTGAGGCTCTATGGAAAATTAAATCTCTAAATGAGGGAATATTTCCCATAGAAGCTGAAGACTTCAAGCTTCAAAAGGTTTTAAATAAAGTTAAAAAAAAGGGTAATTTTTTAGCAACTTTTGACGATTTTGCTTATAAAAAAGCAGATATAATTCTTGTCGATATTGGCTTTGATTTAGAAATTAAATTCTCAAATGGAGGTAAATCGTTAAATTACGAATTAAATATAAAGGATTTTTTGAATGCTCTTCAGCCAATCGCAGACAATTGTAAAGAAGATGTGACAATCTTAGTTGAAACTACATTACCTCCGGGCATGACTCAAAAAGCGATAATGCCTTTTTTTAAAAAAGCTTTAAAAAAAAGAGGTCTTTCGGATGAAAACTTTAAACTTGGACATTCACCAGAAAGGGTAATGCCAGGACCTGAGTATTTAGATTCCATTCAAAACTTTTATAGGGTTTATGCAGGAGTAGATGAAGCAAGCGCGAACGAAATTGAGAAGTTTTTAAAATCAATAATTTCAACAAAAGACTATCCTCTTACTAGAGTTAGTGATACCAACTCTAGTGAAATGTTGAAGGTATTAGAAAATTCCTATAGGTCTATGAATATTGCTTTCATAGAAGAATGGGCAAGATTTTCAGAAGAGGCCGGAACCAACTTATTTGAAGTTATTGAAGCTATAAAATTAAGACCAACTCATAATAACATGATGTATCCGGGCTTAGGGGTTGGCGGTTATTGTTTAACAAAAGATTCTTTCATTGCAGGATGGTCTAGAAAAAATTTTTTCAATTCAAATCTTCCTCTTTCGTTAAGTGAAAAAAGTACACTCATAAACAATAGAATGCCTGAAAAAGCTTTTAACTTTTTGAAATCCTCCATTGCTGAAGGGATTTCGAATAAATCTATATTGCTGCTGGGAGTTTCTTATAGGGGCGACATTGGCGATACAAGACAAACTCCTGTTGGTTTGTTTTATGAATTATGTAAAAAAAGTAAAAATGATGTTCTTCTTCATGATCCATTCGTTTCCTATTGGGAAGAAAAAAAACTAAAAATAAATCAGAACCTAGGAGAGGTTCTTACTCCAAATGTTGATATTGTTGTTATAACTGCTGCGCATTCATTTTATAGTTCGAAAAAGTTAATTAATCACTTAGTTATAGTAAAACCAAAAGTGATATTTGATACAGTTGGCATCCTCTCGAAGTCTAATATAAAAAGTTTAGAAAGAATTTCAAAAGTACTTGTTCTAGGCAGAGGGGATCTCCAATGAAGAAAAAAAACATCCTAGTTCTTGGAGGAGCAGGATTTATAGGAGGAAACTTAGTAGCAGAAATTTCAAAGAACAGTGAAGCAAAAATTACCGTGGCAGACAGTTTTTTGAGAGGAGGAGATGATGTTTTTTTTTACGAATTAATAAAAAAAGAAAATATAGATTTCATCGAAGAGGATTTTACAAAACCAGAGTCTTTTGATTTATTAAGAAAAGACTACGATCAATTTTATATGTTAGCTTCTTTAGTAGGAGTTAAAAACTCTATAGAAAATCCTCATGAAATTTTAAGAATAAATACTTCTTTAATAATGAACTCTCTCAATTGGTTGGCAAATTCAAAAATAAAAAAAGTTTTATTTTCTTCGACTAGTGAGAACTACTCCGGAACTATAGAATCTTTCAATTATAAAGTTCCAACTCCAGAAGAAGTTCCTCTTACAATTTCTGATATTTCAAACCCTAGGAGCGCTTATGCTGTGACCAAAATTTTAGGAGAATCTGGGTTTTTAAATTTTTCAAATATTTTTAACTTTGAGTGCACCGTTGTTAGGTATCACAATATCTTTGGTCCAAGAATGGGTTTTCAGCATGTCATCCCAAATTTAGTTAAAAGATTTTTGGTTGATAAAGAGCGCCCTTTTAAAATCTACGGAGGGAATCAAACCAGGTCGTTTTGTTACATTTCTGACGCTGTTGATGCAACTTTATTAGCAATGAATAGTAATATTTCAAATAAACAAATTTACAATATAGGAAATAACGAGGAAATCACTATAGATTCATTAGTAAAAGAAATTGGAAGGTACTTTGAATATAATGATAGATATGTAGATAAAAAACCTATTTCAGGTTCAGTAACTCGAAGATGCCCTGATTTATCAAAAGTAAAAAAAGATTTATCTTTTCATCCAGTTGTTCACTGGAAAGATGGGTTAATTGAAACACTAAAATGGTACGAAAACTTTTATAAAAAAGGAGGCAAAGAAAATGGATTTGCGTAATAAAAAAGTTTTTGTCACTGGCGCAGGAGGTTTTATAGGCAGTCATTTATGTTCTCAACTTCTTGCAAATGGCGCTGATGTCACGGCTATGCTCCACTACAATTCTAAAAGCGATTGGTCGAATTTAGAGTTTCTTAAGATCTCTGAAAGAAAATCTTTGAATATTATTAAAGGAAATGTAGAGGATGCTGGGTTTATAAATAAAATGACAAAAGGGCAAGATGTTATCTTTCACTTAGCAGCATTAATAGGCATTCCATATAGTTATCAAGCACCTATGAGTTATGTTAATACAAATGTTATTGGAACGCTTAATGTTTTAGAAGCTACTAAACTTAACAATATTCCTTTGCTGATTAATACTTCTACCTCAGAAACTTATGGCTCTGCCATTTACACTCCTATTGATGAAATACACCCCTTGCAAGGACAATCTCCTTATTCTGCAACTAAGATTGCCGCAGATAAGTTAGTCGAAAGCTATTATAATTCTTTTAATTTGCCCGTCATAAACATTAGACCTTTTAATACTTTTGGGCCGAGACAATCTGCGAGAGCTGTTATACCTACAATTATTTCTCAACTTTTAACAAAAAATAAATTATTTTTAGGCGATTTATCACCAATAAGAGATTTTACTTTCGTTGAGGATACAGCTAGAGGCTTTGTTTTGGCTGCAAAAGAGAACAAAAATGTAGGCGAAGTTATTAATCTTGGGTATGGTCAAGGAATATCAGTAGGAGATATAGCAAATTTGATTATCGAAATATTGGGTCTAAAAAAAAATATTTATATCGATAAAAAAAGAATCAGACCAGAGAAAAGCGAAGTATTTCATCTTATTAGTGATAATCAAAAAGCTAAAGAATTATTAGGCTGGGAACCAAAAATTTCTTTAAAAAAGGGGCTAGAAAAAACAATAAATTTTATTTCTTCAAATATAGATTTGTTTAAATCAGATACCTACAATATTTAAATGCAAGCTTTAATTTTGGCAGGAGGAAAGGGAACAAGACTAATGCCATATACGGCAAAAGTACCTAAGCCTCTTATGCCAATAGGAGATATGCCAATATTAGAAATTTTAATAAAACAACTTAAAAATCAAGGCTTTGATTCAATTCTTTTAGCTGTAGGATATTTAAATCATATGATAGAAGCTTATTTTGGAGACGGATCAAAATATGGCATTAAGATAAAGTACTCATTAGAAACAAAACCCTTAGGAACAGCAGGACCAATTGGCTTGTTAATTGAAGAATTAGAGGATGATTTTATTGTTTTGAATGGAGATTTATTAACAAATGTAAGCTTTTCAAATTTTTTTATTGAACATAAAAAGAAAAAAGTTGGCGCAACTATTTCTGCTTATCAAAGGGAAGTAAATGTTGATTTTGGTGTATTGGAAATAAATAAAGAGTCATATCTTCAAGATTATAAAGAAAAACCGATTTTGAATTATCTTGTAAGTATGGGTATAAACGCGTTTAACAAAAATTCAATCATTAAACATCTAAAACCAAACAAGTATCTAGACATACCAGATTTAATGTTGTTATTGGTTAAAAATAAACAGAAAGTTTTTTGTTACCGTCAAGACTGCGAGTGGCTTGATATCGGAAGAGTTGAGGATTATTCAAAAGCGGTAAAAAGTTTTGAAAAAAATAAAAAAATTTATTTGCCTTGAAAACAGCAAAAGTTCTAATCACAGGTGCTGGAGGATTTATAGGATCTCATCTAGAAAAATTTTTAAAATTAAAAAATTTAAATACTTTTACTCTTGGCACAAAAAAACTTAATAACACAAATCATTTTGAGTTAAAGGATTTAGACGATCTTTCCTCTATTAAAAAAACTTTAAAAAAAATTAAACCAGATTATTTTTTTCACTTAGCTGGAACTACGGACACTTCTAACCCTTCAGAAATATTTAGAATCAACACACTTTTTTTTCAAAATCTTATTGAAGCTATTCAAGAAATCGATTTAGAAAATAAAATAAAAGTAATGGTAGTTGGATCATCTGCAGAATATGGTTTGATTAAAGAAAACGAAAATCCTATTCAGGAAAATAAGGTACCTAAGCCTTCAAGTCTTTATGGCATAAGTAAATTAGCTCAGACTCATATTGCAGAATCTTATTTTGATAAAAATAAAAAAATAATAATTGTAAGACCTTTCAATATATTAGGAGTTGGCATGCCAAAAAACTTTGCAGTCAAAAATTTCATAAATCAGATTAAAATTCTTGGCCCTAAAGAGACAATCAAAACTGGAAATCTTGAAACACAAAGAGACTTCATAGATGTTAGAGATGCAGTTGTTCTAATGTGGCAAATCATAAATGATAAAAAATCATATGGAAAAATAATTAATCTATGTTCAGGAAGGCCAATAGAAATAAAAGAAATTTTGTCTTTTATTATTAAAGAAAGTAAAAAAGATCTAAAAATTTCGTCTATAACAGACCTATTAAGAAGAGATGATTCAAAGTTACATTATGGAGATAATAGTTTGCTTAGAGAAATTGTTGGCGAATATGACTTTATTCCTTGGAAAGAGTCCATAAAAAATATGTTAAATAATGAATAAATCGACTTTATTAATTGTTGGAGCTTTTAGCATAAAAAATAAATCTATTTATGGAGGCATTTTAAAATCATGTAATTTAATTTTGGAATCAAAAATGGCTGATAATTTTGAAATAATTAAATTAAATTCAGCTCAAATTTCTCATCCTACTCCAGGAATTTTACTAAGAAGCTTTAAAGCATTTATAAGGATTTTTAAGTTTTTAATTAAAATGATTTATTACAAACCTAACTTTGTTTTAATTTTTTCTTCTGATGGTGCAAGCGCAATTGAAAAAGGTTTCATGGTACTTATTTGCTATTTTACTAGGACTAAATCTTTCATTTTTCCCAGAGCAGGAAATTTAATTAGTCAGGTTCAAAAATCACTTCTAATGAATTTTTTAATTAAGTTCTTATTTTCAAAAGCCACGGTTTTTTTATGTCAGAGCAACGTTTGGAAAAATTTTGCTATTGAAAAAATTGGATTTGATGAATCTCGGACTTCAATAATAAATAATTGGACTGCAACTGATAAATTATTAAAAATTGGGGCTAATAAAAAATTTAATTCAGGATATTTAAAAATTTTATTCGTTGGCTGGATTGAAGAATCTAAAGGGGTAAAAGAAATATTGATAGCCTTTAAGCGCCTTTCTGAAGAATATTCAAATTTAAATCTAACTTTTGTTGGGAATGGAAGTTATTTTTATGACGCTAAGGCATATGTTCAAAAGAATTATCTCAATAGTTCGGTAAATTTTGTTGGTTGGGTTGATGGAGTTAAACTCGAAAAATACTATCAAGACAATGATGTTTTTGTTTTGCCATCGAAAGCAGAAGGCATGCCTAACGCGCTTATAGAAGCAATGGCTGCCGGACTTGCTGTGATAACTTCGACAGTTGGTTCAATTCCAGATTTCATAACTAACGAAGAAAATGGAATGTTGATTGATCAAAATAATTCAGAAGCTTTGTATAGCGCTATTAATAAAGTTATTAAAGATAGACACCTCAAAAAATATATTTCACAAAATGGATATGAAGTGGCCAAAAAAAAATTTTCATCAAAAGTTTCCCTAGAAAAACTATCGGATATCATTGAAAATACAACATAAAAAAATTTATGAAAAATTCTAAATTGTTCAAAAATAAAGTTTTAATGATAACTGGAGGAACTGGATCCTTCGGGAATGCAGTTACTCGCAGGTTTATTGATTCAGATTTGAAAGAAATAAGAATCTTTAGTAGAGATGAAAAAAAACAAGACGATATGAGAAAAAAATTTAATAGTAAAAAATTAAAATTTTATATTGGCGATGTAAGAGACTATAGAGCGGTTTTAAACTCTATGCATCATGTAGATTTTTTATTTCATTCGGCAGCTCTTAAGCAAGTTCCTTCATGTGAATTTCACCCAATGGAGGCAGTGAAAACTAATGTTCAAGGAACTGATAATGTTTTAGAAGCTGCAATAAATTCAAATGTTAAGAAAGCTGTTTGTCTCAGTACCGATAAGGCTGTTTATCCAATCAACGCAATGGGAATATCTAAAGCATTAATGGAAAAGGTTGTAGTTGCAAAATCTAGGTTTAGTAAATCTACAACCATATGTTGTACGAGATATGGAAATGTTATGGGCTCTAGAGGCTCAGTAATTCCAGTCTTTGTTAATCAAATAAGAAAAAATAAACCAGTAACTATAACTGATCCTAAAATGACTAGATTTATGATGACCTTAGAAGACGCAGTTAATTTGGTAATGTTTGCTTTTGAAAACGGAAAAAATGGAGATATTTTTGTTCAAAAGGCGCCAGCAAGTACTATTAACGATCTGGCTATAGCTATTTCAAAAATTATGAATAAAAGTTCCAACAATATTAAAATTCTAGGAACTCGTCATGGTGAAAAAATTCATGAAACACTTTTAAGTAGAGAAGAAATGTCTATTGCTAAGGACTTAAAAAAATATTTTAGAGTTCCTATGGACGGAAGAGATTTAAATTACAATCTTTATTACTCAGATGGAAGCCCAAAAATTACTGAGTCTCAAGACTACAATTCATTCAATACATTGCAGCTTAATAGCAAGTCTTTAGAGAAATTACTTTTAAAATTGCCTTTTATGAAAGATTTATCTAAAGGTAAAGATAGAGAACCTAATTTAGAGTGAAAATTCTTATTACCGGATCAAATGGCTTCATAGGAAAAAATTTAGCTTATTTTCTGAAATCAAAAAATCATAAAGTTTTTTTATTCGACAAAAAAAAGACATCTACTGATCTAATAAATTACGTAAAAAAAGCTGATTTTGTTTTTCACCTAGCAGGAGTAAATAGGCCTTTAAAAAGTAGAGAGTTCGAAAATAATCATACTTTTACGAAACTTTTAATTGATACAATGTCCAATCTGGATAAAAAAATCCCCATTGTGTTTACTTCCTCTTCTAAAGCCTTGGAAAATAATTTATATGGAAATTCAAAAATTAAAGCGGAAAAATTACTAAAGAAATTTAGTAAAAATAACAAAAGTCCTTTGGTGATATATCGGCTTCCAAACGTTTTTGGAAAATGGTGCAAACCAAACTATAACTCAGTTGTTGCAACCTTCTGTTTTAATGTTGCAAATGATATAGACCTAAAAATTAAAAGTAATCAAAAACTTGAATTAGTTTATATCGATGACTTGATGGAGTCTTTTTTCGAAAATCTTAGTTTAGGTTCAGATACAAAATTTAATTATAAAAAATTAGACAAAAAATATTTAATTACAGTAAAAGAACTTGCTAACAAGATTTTATCTTTCAAAGAAAAAGAGAATTATGTCCAGGATGTAGGAAAAGGAATAGATAGAGACCTTTATGCAACTTATTTAAGTTATTTAAAACCCAAAGATTTTTCTATCAAAGTTGAGTCTAAAAAAGATAAAAGGGGAATCTTCGTAGAGATGTTGAAAACTAAATCATCAGGACAAATTTCTTTTTTTACTGCAAAACCAGGTGTAACAAGGGGACAACATTTTCATCATACGAAAAATGAACAATTTCTAGTGGTAAAGGGAAAAGCTACTTTCAGGTTTTTTAGTCTAAATTCAAAAGAAAAATACAAAATTAAAGTAAATTCAAAAAATCCAAGAATAGTTCGAAGTATTCCAGGTTGGGCACACGACATTACCAACCATGGCGATGAAGAAATGATAGCTTTATTATGGTCTAATGAGGTTTTTGATGAGCTTAATCCAGATACTTACGAATATAAAATTGATTAATTATGAAAGTTATAACAATATTAGGCACAAGGCCTGAAATTATTAGACTCTCTCGAGTTATTCCAAAATTAGATGAGTGTTTTGAACATGTCTTAGTTCATACCGGTCAAAACTTTGATTATGAGTTGAATGAAATTTTTTTTAAAGATTTAAAAATTAGAAAGCCTGATTTTTTTCTTAATTCTGCAAATAAAAATTCTTCTCCTTCTGAGGTAATTGGAAAAATTATTTCATTATCTGATTCTTTGTTCCAAAAACTTAAACCAGATGCATTACTAATATTAGGCGATACAAATAGCTGTTTGTCAGCAATAGCGGCAAAAAAAAGAGGGATTCCAATTTTTCATATGGAAGCTGGAAACCGATGCTTTGACCAAAGAGTTCCAGAAGAAATAAATAGAAAAATAATAGACCACGTTTCTGATATAAACCTTCCATATAGCTCTATTGCAAGGCAGTACTTAATTTCTGAAGGTTTTCCGCCTGATCAAATTATTAAGACGGGAAGTCCTATGATTGAAGTAATCAATTATTATTCGAAAGGAATTAAGTCATCAAATATTTTAAAAAAACTAAAACTTATAAAAAATAAATATTTTGTCGTTAGTTCGCATAGAGAAGAAAATATTGATTCTGATAAAAATTTAAAAAAGTTAATTGCTATTCTTAATTCTCTGGCTGAGGATTACAAATTTCCAATAATATTTTCCACTCATCCCCGAACTCAGATAAGGATAGATTCCATTAAAAATAATATAAATAAAAAAATTAAATTTATTAAACCCTTGGGATTCAAGGATTACCTAAATTTACAAATTAATGCAAAAGCTACTTTATCTGATAGCGGGACAATTTCAGAAGAAGCATCAATATTAAATTTACCTGCTTTGAATATAAGAGAAGCTCATGAAAGACCAGAAGGAATGGAGGAGACTTCAGCTATTATGACTGGCCTAGAGTTAGATAAAGTTCACGAGGCTTTAAAAATTATTTCTACTAATAAAAACACAACAAAAAGAAATTTTAATTTAGTCAAAGACTATTCTGACGACAATGTTTCTGAAAAAATTCCAAGAATAATAGTTAGTTATACCGACTATGTTAAAAGAGTTGTTTATAAAAATTATTAAGTGAAAATACTTTATATTACTCAGTGGTTTGATCCAGAACCTACTCCAAAGGGGTTATATTTTGTTAAAGAATTAATCAGTTTAGGACATGAAGTACAGGTGCTAACTTCAATTCCTAATTATCCCTTTGGTAAATTTTATCCAGGTTATAAGTTCAATTTTTGTAAATCGGAAATTCTCGATGGGGTGCAAGTATTTCGAGCTCCTCTTTTTCCAAGTCATGATAAATCTACCTTCAAAAGAGTAATTACTTATTTAACTTTCTCAATTTCATCTTTTCTCATTGGCATTTCATTATCAAAAAAAGTGGATTTAATTTATGCTTATCACCCTCCAAATGTTGGACTAGTAGCTTACTTTTTAAGCAGAATTAGAAAAATTCCCTACGTACATGATGTTCAGGATCTATGGCCAGATACTTTTCTTTCTACTTCGACGATAAAAAGAAAAAATGTATTAAATTTAATAGATTTTTTTACAAGATTTATTTATAAAAAAGCCTCCTCAATAATTGTAATCTCTCCAGGGTTTAAGAAAAAATTAATTGAAAGAGGAATTAGAGAAGATAAGATCGAAATAATTTATAACTGGTGTGATGAAAAAAATATTAATAATTTAAAAGAAAGTAAAAAAAACATTCTGCCAAAAGATAAATTTAATATTGTTTTTGCTGGAAATATGGGAAATGCTCAAGATTTAAAATTTGTTATGAAAGCAGCTTTGAAATTATACAAACTAAATAAAAATATTAGATTTTCGTTTATAGGAGATGGTGTAGAATTAAAAGAGCTTAAAAAATTCAAAATAAAAAAAAATATTGAAAATATAGAATTTATCCCAAGGGTAAATTCTAACGAAATAGGATTTTACTTAAAATTAGCAGATGTATTATTAGTAAATTTAAAAGATGACAATCTATTTAAAATTACAATACCATCAAAGATTCAAGCATATTTGTTCTCAGGAAAACCGATTCTTTCTAATGTATCTGGTGATGCCAAAGACTTAGTTGAAAGGGCTGAGGCTGGAATTACTGTTTCTGCAGGAAATACCGAAGATTTTGTAGCAGCATGTATAAGATTTGCAAATACAGAAAAAAATGTTTTAAAAAATATTGGATTAAATGGAAAAATATTTTACGAAAAAAATTTGTCGCTCAAATGCGGTATTTCAAAAATAGACAATCTTTTTAGAGATGCGATAAATAAATAATTTATTAATGTTACAATTTTGAAAATGGAAAATTGGAAAGATTTGATTTTAGATTCTGAAGATATGTGGCCTAAAAATACACATGTTGATTTAGAAAAACCTTTCGAAGATTCTAGAGGGTCTATACAGATGCTCGTCAATACACCAATGAAAAATATTACTCTTATAACTTCAAAAGTCGGAGCTTTAAGGGCAAACCACTATCATCTAACCGATTGGCACTTCATGTACATGTTGAGTGGTAAAGCTGAGTATCATTTTAGACCTGCAGAATCCAAAAAAAAACCAAAAATGGTTCTTTGGGAAGAAGGTGAATTAGTTTTTACGCCTCCGATGGAAGAACATACAACTGTTTTTTTAGAAGAAAGTAAATTCATCGCTATGAGCAGAAATCCTAGAGACCAAGAAGCCTATGAGGCAGATGTAAGAAGAGTAAAGTTAGTAGACCCTGAAAGCATTAAAAATATTTTAAAAAAATACAAATCTTCGTGATTTATTATGCTAAGTAACAGCATTAAAAATTGTAGGTTATGTAATGGAAATAAATTAGAAAAAATTTTAAAACTGGTTCCTACTCCCGCAGGAAATAATTTTTTAACTGAAAAAGAAAAATCTGATCTTGAGCCTAAATTTCCTCTTGAACTTTTTTTTTGTAAAGATTGTTCTCATATACAATTAGGTGAATTAGTTGATCCATCTCACCTATTTAAAAACTACCACTTCGTTAGCGGCACATCAAAAGTGAATATAGATCATTTTGAAAATTATGCCGAGGAGATTATTTCAAAATTTAATTTGAAAAAAGGTTCTTTTATTCTCGATATTGGCTCTAATGATGGAACTTGTTTAAAAGCATTCAAATCAAGGGGAATGAAAGTTCTTGGTGTAGATCCTGCGGATAATATTGCTGAAATAGCTAACGGCAATGGGATTGAAACAATTTGTGATTTTTTTAATATAAATCTTTCAAAGAAAATCAAAAAAAAATATGGAACACCTGATCTGATAACTTCTCATAACGTACTAGCTCATGTAGACGATTTTTCTGGTGTAATGAAATCTATATCTAACTTAATGAGCAATGAAACTATTTTTGTTTTTGAAGTAGGTTATTTTAAAGAAGTGTTTAAAAATTTATGGTTTGATACCATCTATCATGAACATCTTGATTATCATACTGTAAAACCTTTAAAACTTTTTTTTGAAAAATTGAACATGACCCTATTTGATGTAGAAGAAAAAGATATTCAAGGAGGTTCTATAAGAAATTATGTTCAATTGGCTAATTCAAAAAATAAAATCGAATCTTCTGTGGATAAATTAATCTCTGAAGAGTCTCTTGTTGGATTACATAATGTTGAAAAATTAAAAATATTTCAGTCTAGAATAGAGAGGGTAAAACAAGAGCTGTATAAGACTTTATTATCAATTAAAAAAAGCAAAAAAAATATAGTTGGTTATGGCGCGCCTACAAAATCTACAACACTTCTCAATTTTTTTGAGATTGACTCAAGTTATATTGACTATATTGTTGACGATAATCCATTGAAACAAGAAAAATATAGTCCTTTGCTTCATATACCTATAAGATCTTCTGAAACTTTATTTTCTAATCCACACCCAGATTATATAATAATTTTAGCTTGGAATTTTGCTGACTCCATAATTGAGAAAATTAAGAGTAAAAATTTTAATGGTAAATACATAATACCTCTTCCAAACGTGATAATTAAAGATTAAAAAAAATGAATTTAGAAAAAGAATCAAATGTATTAATAATTGCGCCTCACCCTGATGATGAAATTTTAGGTCTTGGAGGAGTGATAAAGAAATTATCACTACTAGGCCATAAAGTTTTTATACTCACAGTATCAGGCCACCTACCTCCTTTATATAAGGAAGGCGTTTTCAAAGAGCATAAAGAACAAGCTCTTAAAGCTCACGAAATAGTCGGCGTAGAAGATTCATTTTTTTTAGAAATTCCTGCTACGTTTGTTAAAGATCAAAAAATAGCTGATTTGAACGGAAAAATTTACAAATACATTGAAAAGTTAAAACCTGACGTGGTTTTTTTACCTTTTCCAGATAGACATATTGACCATAAAGTAATCTTTGAAAGCTCTATGGTTAGTATAAGACCTGTCCATGATGGGAAGTGCATAAAATTAGCTGCTTGCTACGAAGTATTATCAGAAACACATTGGAATGCGCCTGCAATAGAACCAGTTTTTAATCCAAATATCACAATAGATATATCTGAACAATTAGAAGATAAAATGAAAGCGTTGGCTTGTTTCACTGGAGAAATAATGCCTTTCCCTGGTCCAAGATCATTAGAAGCGGCTGAAGCATTAGCAAAATTTAGAGGCACCCAAGCTGGATTTGCTTTCGGAGAGTCTCTTCAATTATTAAGAATGGTTCTGTGATTAAACTATAAAAATTCAAATTATGAATTTTTCTTTTTTACCAATATTTTTAATTTTTTTAAGTTTTTTTTTATCTTTTCTATTAATTTATCCTTTCAAAAAAATTGCTAGAAAAATAAATTTGGTTTCTATTCCTCACGAGGGAGGTATTAGACAAGATCAAGTGCCAATTTCAGCAGGAATAATTTTTGGGCCTTTAATTCTTGTTCTTACTTTTATTTATTATTTTTTTTCAGGTTTCCAAATTGACGCATTTTTTATAGCTCTTTCAGTTGGAACATTAATTTTACTCATAATCAATTTAATAGATGATGTTAGCGGATTAAGTGATTATTTAAGATTATTTTTTCAGTTTTTATTTATTTTTTTACTATGGATTTTTTTCGATATTTTTAACTTTATTCATCATAAAAATGATTTATTTTTTTTAGTTTTTATTTCTCTCGGATTAATAATTTTAATAAATGCTTTTAATTTTATTGACGGCGCTGATGGATTGATCGCAAGTAATAGCTTTTTATTTTCAATTACTTTGAGCATTGTTTTTTTGTTAGAAAATCAATTCTCTCTAGCAATAATTATGTTAATTTTTTTTGGAGCTAACCTTGGGTTCCTATTCCATAATTGGTCGCCAGCAAAAATATTTATGGGTGACTCTGGCGCAATCTTTCATGGATCCTTTTTTTCAGTTTTTATTTTTCATTCTATATATTTTACTGATATACCTATTTTCTGTTTAGCTATTCTTTTCTCAGCTTTTTTAGTTGAAACCATTGTTGTGAAATCGTATATTTTATTAAAATTTAATAAAGTTTTTAACGTTTCTCACAAATATCATTCTTACCAACAAGAAATTATTTCTACAGAAAATCATAGAAGACCCGCAATGATCTCTTCTATGTTAAATTTATTTTGGACAATTCCTTTTACTTTTTTGTGCTATTTTGAACCACAATATGGTTTTTTAATTACTATTTTGGTTTGTTTACCTTTAATATTTATATCTTATTATTTTGGTCCAGCAAGAGCTAAAAGAATGGAAAAAAATGGAATATAAAATAGTTTTTTTTGGAGTTAAAGAAGTCTCTGAAAAAGTAATAGATTATTTAGTAAAAAATAGTTACAAGATAGATTTAATTGTCAGTATTGATAGCAAAGTAGCAAAAAGAAATGAAATTTCTGGATATAAAAATTTAAAAAGAATTTCAAAAAAATATTCTATAGATTATCTTCCTGTTAAAAGTTATTCGTTTAAAGATAGAGATGATATTGATTTTTTTAAAAGAAACTCTTTTGAAATTGGCATATGCCACCCTTGGCAAAGACTTATACCTGAAGAAATTTTAGGTAGATTTAAATTTGGAGTATTTGGGTTTCATGGAAGTTCATTTTCTCTTCCAAAGGGTAAAGGAAGGTCCCCTTTTAATTGGTCACTAATTGAAGATAAAAAAATTATTCGCAATAACTTTTTTAAGTACGTGCCAGAAGCTGATGCAGGAGATATTTATAATATAACCAATTTTGAAATTAATGAGCATGACAACATCAGAACTTTAGAGCACAAACAATTAATAGATGTTAAGTTTCAAATTAAAAATTTATTAAAAGATTATAAAAATAAAAAGATATCTCTTACTAAACAAAAGGGAACTTCTACCTTTTATCCAAAAAGATCGCCCAGTGATGGAAAAATTGATTTTAACAACAAAACTAAAGAAATTTATAACTTGATTAGAGCAGTCACCAAACCTTTTCCAGGAGCTTTCTGTTATAAGATTGATGAATTGATTTATCTTTGGGATGCAAAGCCCTTTGACAAGCTCTTAGATTTTTCAAAGTTTAAAAATGGTGAGATTATCGATTTACTTGATAATTTTCCAATAGTTAAAACATCGGATGGAAGCTTAATAATTTATAATTACGAAGCTAAGAAAAAATTAAATATTGGCGATATTTTATCTTAAAATTATCACATAATATAAAATGAAAATTGCAGTTTGGGGCTTAGGAAGTCACGCTTTAAAGAATATTATTCCTGCTTTAGATAAAAGTAAAAAATTAAAGCTTTATGGAGTTTTTTCAAGAAATAGAGATACAGTTGATAAATGTTGCGAGAATTTCAATTGCATTACATGGGAATCGGAAGAAGAAATGCTTGCCGATAACAATTTGGATGTAATTTATTCTGCAACTCCACCTGCGCTTAGGTACCTTCAAGCAAAAAAAACTCTTTACTCAAAGAAACATTTTTGGTCAGAAAAGCCAATATTCATGAATCTAGAGCACACTGAAGAAATTATAAAAATTTCAAAAAAGGAAAACTTGACGATTTGTGAAGGTTTTATGTTTCTTTATCACCCTCAATATAAATGGATAAAAAAATATTTAGAAGGATTTGATGCTAGCCAAATAAATTCTATAAATATAAATTTTACAATTCCAAGGCCAGAAAACTACAGCTATAGATATGATAAAAACCTAGGAGGATCTTCATTTTTTGACATAGGAATTTATTTAATAAAAGTCATAGATGATTTGTTTTTAGATAAAGAAATAAAGATTGATTATTCAAGATTTATCAAAGACAAAACTTCCGGCATAGATCTTAGAGGCAACCTAGTTCTATCTTTATTATCGGGTCCAAATTTTTACTTAACATGGGGTATGGAGTTGCCTTATAGAAATGAAATTGACATCACAACATTTAAAAATTCTATTTATTCAGAAAGAATTTTTTCAAAAAAAGAAGATTTTGAAGCAGAAATCGTAAAAAAAGACATTCATGGAGAAAAGAAACTTATAAAGATTGAAAAATCTAATCAATTTTTAGAAATGTTTGATGACTTTTATGAAGCAACTCTTTCTGAAGAAAGAGCGGAAGATCATAGAAATAGTATAATGAGCTTACATAGATTAGCTAAAAGGATTCATGCTAAAAGATAATACTTATTGATTCAATGAAAGAAAGAATTTTACTGAGACTTATTCCAGATCTATGTCTTATAGCCTTTTCTTCTTTAATAGCTTGTTTACCAGTATTTTATTCATCAGGCTTAATAGAATATATCCAAAATATCACTTCTATAACTTTAGTAGTATTTATTTCTTTTATGTTTGGATTTTTAATTTTCGGAGCTTATGCAAATAGACATGGTTCTTTAAAACAAAAACTTAAAGGCCCTGTTCTAGGCATTCTAATTGGCACTTTAGTAAGCTTAGTAATAACATTATTTTTAAATTTCAATCTTGTTTCTTCATATTTGATTTACTCTAATAATTCAATTTTTGAAGAGTTGATTAAAATTTTAACAACCACCTTTATAGCCTTTATTTTATTGATCAGCATCAGATTGTGGATTTATATTTATATTAGAAATAATTCAGGAAATATTAAAAAGGATAATATTTTAAGAAACAAAAGAAATGTTCTTATCATTGGTGGAGGAGGATATATTGGTTCCTCATTAATAGAGCAGCTTTTACAAGAGGGATTCAAAGTAAAAGTTTTAGATATTTTATTTTTTGGAGAAGAGCCAATTAAAGAATTCATTAATCATCCAAGATTTGAACTAATTAGAGCTGATTTTAGAAAGGTAGATGACTTAGTGATGGCTATGCAAGATTGTTATTCTTTGATACATCTAGGAGGCCTTGTGGGTGATCCAGCTTGTGCTGTTGATGAATCATTGACAACAGAAGTAAATTTAACTTCTACTAAAATTATCGGACAAATAGCTAAAGCCAATGGAGTAAAAAGACTTATTTTTGCAAGTTCCTGTTCTGTTTATGGCGCACAAGATACGTTGTTAGATGAAGATTCAAAAATAAATCCTCTTTCTTTGTATGCTAAGACAAAAGCAGCGTCGGAAAAAGTTTTGCAAGAATTAAATTCCGAAGAATTTTCAATCATAATTTTAAGATTCGCAACTGTTTTTGGGCTTTCTGGAAGAACTAGATTTGATTTGGTTGTAAATTTACTAACTGCAAAAGCTTGTTCTGAAAATAGTATGACTGTTTTTGGCGCTCAGCAAACTAGACCCTTCATTCATGTCCATGATGCAGCAAGATCTATCGTTTTATCTCTTAATGCAAAAAAAGAAAATGTAAGAAATGAGATATTTAATGTTGGTGGAAATAATCTAAATTATACTCTATTGGAAGTTGCAAATTTAATTAAATCAAAGGTTAAAGGTTCAGATTTAAACATAGAAAAAGCAAATGAAGACGCAAGAAACTACAATGTTTCTTTTAAAAAAATTGAAAAAAAACTTGGCTTCAAGCCCAAATTCTCTTTAGAGGAGGGCATCTTGCAAGTAATTGAAAAATTTAATGAATCAAAAGATACTTTTGATTATTCATCTCCTCTATATAGCAACTTCATGCACATGTCAGAAAATGGAAGAGATGTTTTGGGGTCATTAGAGTACGTAGGTTGGGAAAAAGAGCTTTTAGAAGCCCAAGATTAAATATTTTCTGACCACATGAGTTTATTAAATAAAATTATTATTCCTGTAGCTGAATTAAAGACAAGGTAATTTTGATAGGTATTTTAAAAAAATTAGGCTTCAACCTAAAAAATAAAAAAGCAATATT
>CENJ01075809.1_pt1 | contig 55446 bp, 53 predicted proteins | sample 356161 | NCBI WGS metagenome assembly CENJ01 (sample SAMEA2619531, study PRJEB7988) | marine metagenome | biome: marine biome (ENVO:00000447); feature: surface water layer (ENVO:00002042); material: "saline water (ENVO:00002010), including plankton (ENVO:xxxxxxxx)" | depth 5 m
CATCCCGCCCGACACGTTGCCAGGACTGGTAATAGAAGAAGACCACTCCAAAAAGAGACGCGGCCAGAAGCACGAGGCCGAGCCAGAGCTGCTGCCAGAGGTCAAACTTGTCTGCCGCTGATGGCGGATCGATCAGGCCCGTGTCGAAGGATACCGACATGGTGAAGCCTTCCTGACGGCCCAGAGCGCGGGTAATGCGCGCCTCAACCGTATTGTCCAGAATGTCTGCGCGGGCATCGCTTCGTGTCGATCCCTGCGGACCTGTATAAAGGCTGACATCCTGAAAGCTTACCCCGTCTGGAAAGCGCGCGGTCACGCTCGCTTTTTCAATCGGGAAATCCCAGTAGGAGCCGGTGACGTTCCAGTAAAGCTCGTCAAAGCTCTCATTATAGCGGACCTGATTTCTGACGAGATAACGAATTTCGTAAGTCTGCCGCTCACCGCGCGGCAGATAGATATCGGGGTCACCGATCCGGATATAATAGGCGTTATCTTCGCTATAAGTCTCGTAGGGTTCTTCGCGCCCGTTTCGCGTCACCTCCATCACATCATAGCGATACTCGAACCGGTGGTTTTCCTCATTGCCGAAATAGCGGGGCAGGGCGCGGAAGATACCGCGCTGGATGGACTGGCCCATCGCGGTAACTGCAATGCTTTCGGAGACAACAAAGTCGCCATCGGTACGGACTTCGATATCGACATCAAAATCGTGAATACGTTCCTGCGCGAAGCCCGGAAGAGTGAACAACAGCGTGGCAAGGCTGATCAGAAGGGCGCGGACCATAGGGCTTATCCGTTCAGAGAGATATTCGGGTTCAGGCGGTCGACCTCTTCGATCTCGAAGAACTCACGCGGGCCGAAATTAAAAATGCCGGCGAAAATGTTGGACGGGAAGCTCTCGCGCGCGGTGTTATAGTCGCGCACCGCGCCGTTAAAGAAGCGGCGGGCATAGGAAATCTCGTCCTCTGTTTTCGAAAGCTCTTTCTGAAGAGAGAGGAATTGCTCATTGGCTTTCAGGTCCGGATAGGCCTCTGCCAGCGCAAACAGGCGTGTCAGCCCCTGACTGATCTCGCTCTCGCCCGCCTGACGTTCTGCGGTTGGTTCGTCCGGAGCGGTGAGGACGCGGTTGCGTGTCTCGATAATCTCTTCCAGCGTGCCGCGCTCATGCTCGGCATAGCCTTTCACCACCTCGACAAGGTTCGGGATAAGGTCGGCGCGGCGTTTCAGCTGCACATCAATGTCAGACCAGCCATTGTCGACCATCAGCTTTTTGGCTGTCAGCGTGTTGTAGATGATGACGGTGATCGTCACGCAAAGCGCCGCCAGGCCAATAAAAATGTAGGAAATCATGTTTCGTCCCGTTCTCACCCCATACCGGATTTGAATCTAACGCGGAGTGAGGTGCGCCGACAAGCAGTGTCTTGCGCGCAATAAAAAACCCCGGCCGGAGCCGGGGTTTGATGTTTCAGGCATTTGCCCTGAGCTTAGTCGTCGCCACCACTCATCAGCGCCAGAATGAACTGGAACATGTTGATGAAGTTGATGTAGAGGCTCAGCGCGCCGTAAGTTGTTGCAACTGACATTGCGCGCTCATTGCCGCCCAGTTCGTAATACTGGAATTTGAGGCGCTGTGTGTCGAACGCGGTCAGGCCAGCAAAGATCAGCACACCACCAATTGAGATAAAGAAGCTCATCATAGAGCTTGCGATGAACATGTTGATGATCATCGCTGCGATCAGGCCAAACACGGCCATCATCAGGAAGTTACCAATTGGCGTGAGGTCGCGCTTCGTTGTGTAACCCCAGAGTGACATGCCGCCAAACGCGATTGCAGTCGTCAGGAAGGCTTTGGCCATAGTTGCCATGCCGTCTGGAATACCTGCGTACACCCAGACAAGAAGACCCATGCCAGTACCGATCAGAGAAACGACCGACCAGTAGATGACGCTAGCGCCAACCGGAGACGGGTTCTTCATGACGAAAGCCGAACCGAAAAGAATGGCGATCGGGCCGAAAGCTACGATGTAATACAGGATCGAAAGGCCTGTGATCTCACCAGCCGCGTTCGTTGCGAAGAACATGTTGATCAGTGAAGTGTTCGCAACAACAAAAGCGAGAATAGCCGTCCATGCGAGGCCCAGTCCCATTTTGTTGAACACGCCAAGCATGAACTTGCGCAGGCCTACATCAACCGACGCGTCCATTGTGCCGGCGGGCATCTGGCCTGCACGAGCGAAATTGAAATCGTTCATAATTCCACCTTATTAGGTCAGCCCGCACTATTGCGGATTGCCTATAATATGGAAGCCAGCATATCGTTTTGCAAGAAAAACCGGCATGCGGCACATCGAATAACCGACCCTGAGTGTTGGTCTTACGGCGTATATCGGCTGACATTTGTGTGAAGTGTAGATGCAGGTATCACAGCCGCCTCACACAAATGCTCGACAAGATCATCGTTAAGCGTTATAAGAGCCTCAAATCGCTAAATAGTTGGCGGCGGCTCGGGGAAAACCGGGTCGCCGTTTTTCGTTCCTGAAAGTCAGTCAATCTTGATTACCATCAAAGGCATTGAAGAGCGCATTCTGAAATCCATCGAACCTGAAGCTGAGGCTCTGGGGCTTGAGGTCGTGCGCATTCGTATGATGGGCGGGCGTACGCCTACGCTGCAGATCATGGTCGAGAAGACGAACGGCGGAACGGACGTTGAAGACTGCGCCAAATTCTCGCGTGCCATTTCTCCGGCGCTCGATGTGCATGACTTCATCGACAATAAATACCATCTCGAGGTTTCAACGCCGGGCATTGACCGCCCGCTGACACGCGCGAAGGATTTTGCGCGCTGGGCCGGTCATCTGGCAAAGGTTGAACTCTCGATGCCAATTGATGGTCGTCGCCGTTTTCAGGGCGTGATCACGGAAGAGGCTGACGGCGTTGTGAAGCTCCAGCTCGATGATGATACCGAGCTGGAAGCAAACGTTGCCGACATGAGCAAAGCGAGCCTCGTGCTCACTGATGAACTGATCGATCTTGCTCAGGCTCAGGGTGAACTGGCCGATGTAGAAGACGGCAGCTTCGACGAAATTGAAGAAGAGGGCGATGCGCCCGATACGGAAGAGGAAAACCAGTCATGAGCGCTATCGGCGTTTCAGCGAACCGGCTTGAAATCCTGCAGATTGCTAACGCAGTTGCAGCTGAGAAAAATATCGACCGCATGATCGTCATCGAGGCGATGGAAGAGGCGATCCAGAAAGCTGCCCGCTCGCGTTACGGTCAGGAGCACGACATTCGTGCGAAGATCGACCCGAAAACGGGTGAGCAGAAACTCTGGCGTGTTCAGACGGTTGTTGCCGACGAAGAACTGGAAGATGAAATCCAGCAGCTGACACTCGATCAGGCGCGCGAGATCGACCCTGAAATCGAAATCGGCGGCGAAATCCGTGAAGAGCTTCCTCCGTTCGAGTTTGGCCGTGTTGGCGCGCAGACTGCGAAACAGGTTATCATGCAGAAGGTTCGCGACGCCGAGCGCGACCGTCAGTATGACGAATACAAAGACCGCGTCGGTGAAGTCATCAATGGCATCGTCAAGCGCGTCGAGCATGGTCACATCATTGTCGACCTTGGCCGCGCTGAAGGCATTATCCGCCGCGGCGACTCTATCCCGCGTGAGAACTATCAGAATGGCGACCGCGTTCGCGCTTACCTCTATAAGGTGAGCCGCGAGGTTAAAGGTCCGCAAATCTTCCTCTCCCGCGCACACCCTGACTTCATGGTTGCCCTGTTCGCGCAGGAAGTGCCTGAAGTCTACGAAGGCGTGATCGAGATTAAATCCTGTGCCCGTGACCCGGGTTCACGTGCGAAGATCGGTGTCTGGTCTAACGACTCCTCTATCGACCCTGTCGGTGCGTGTGTGGGTATGCGCGGTGCGCGCGTCCAGGCCGTTGTAGGCGAGCTTGGCGGCGAGAAGATCGATATCATTCCATGGTCTGAAGATCCGGCGACATTCATCGTCAACGCGCTTCAGCCTGCGGAAGTCACCAAGGTTGTTCTGGACGAAGACGAGCAGCGCGTTGAAGTGGTTGTTGCGGATGCGCAATTCCCGCTCGCGATTGGCCGTCGTGGTCAGAACGTCCGTCTGGCGACACAGCTTTCAGGCTGGCAGATCGACCTGATGACAGAAACTCAGGACTCCGAGCGTTATCAGCGCGAGTTCCAGGAACGTACAGCGCTCTTCATGAAAGCGCTCGATGCGGACGAGACACTGGCGCAGCTTCTGGCAACAGAAGGCTTTGAGTCTGTCGAAGAGATTGCCTTCGTCGAGCATGACGATCTGGCGAGCATTGAAGGCTTTAACGACGAGATCGCTGAAGAGCTTCAGACACGTGCCCGCGAGTTCCTCGAGCGTCAGAACGAAGAGCTTAACGCAAAACGTCTCGAGCTTGGCGTTGATGATGCGGTTCTGGAAATGGACGGCGTATCGCTGCAACTGGCAGTGATCTTTGGCGAGAACGACATCAAGACAGTCGAAGACGTTGCGGGTCTCGTGCCGGACGATCTGACTGGCTGGCGTGAGCCGGGCCCGGATGGCAAGCCTGTCTTCCAGGCGGGTCTTCTGCCGAAGGGCGAATTGTCCGCTGACGAAGCTGAACTGTTCGTGATGCGTGCGCGTCACCAGGTTGGCTGGATCGATGACGAACAACTTGCGGAGCTGGAAGCGCAGTTCGTTGATGACGACGAAGCTGAAGAAGGCGCTGTGAACGAATTTGGACTGACCGAAGAAGAGCGCGCACTTATGGCGCTTGATGATATCGGCAATGACGCTCTGGAAGAGCTGGCAGACCTCGATGAGGCTGACTTCTCTGAAGAGAGCGGTGAGGAGGGCGCCGATGAAGACGCAGATCCTCAATGAGTCCGACCCTAGCGTAGACGACAATCAGGACCTTATGGATGCTGGCCCGGCGAAAAAAGCCGGGTCACCCTTCCGCATGTGCCTTGCGACACGGGAAAAACTTCCTGCGTCGCGCATGATCCGCTTCGTGCTGTCGCCGGATGGCGGCGTCGTGCCGGATATTGCCGGAAAACTGCCGGGCCGTGGTGTCTGGGTGCGTTGCGACCGCGATGCGGTCAAAGAGCTCGTTGGCTCCAAAGGTGGCTTTGCACGCGGCTTTAAGCGTCAGGTGAAACTGCCTGAAGATCTGGTGGAACAGGTCGAAAATCAGCTATTGCAGCGCTGTCAGTCCACTCTGGGGCTGGCAAAACGCTCTGGCGCACTTATCTTAGGATTTGATCAGGTCCGCGGCGCGCTTGAAGGGCGTTCCCCGGGCTGGCTTCTGGAGGCGTCGGATGGCGCATCAGATGGCCGACGCAAGATCATGGGCCTCGCTGTAGGCCTATGGGAAAAGGTACGCGTCGCCTCAGGGCTGTCTTCTTCGGAATTGGGCATGGCCTTAGGCCGTGACAATGTGGTACATGGTCTGCTGAAAACCGGTCGGTTCGCAGACATGTGGACAAGTGACTATCGTAGGCTGTACGAGTTTCGCCAGATCTCTGGCGACGTATGGTATTCTGGGGCGGTCGAGTAGAGAGATTTCGTGCTGGTCCCCGGTGCGAAGCGAGTATGTATTTAGATTTGGTGGTCGATGAGCGATACAGATAAAACAAAGTCAGATTCAGATGGTGGCCGTAAGCAGCTTTCCCTCGGGCGTGGGAAAGACACGGGCGTAGTCAAGCAGAGCTTCTCACACGGGCGTTCCAAACAGGTCGTCGTGCAGAAAAAGAAGAAGCGTATTTCTGCGGCTCCGACCAAGGCAACGAAATCTGGTGCTGATGCGAGCTCACCGACAAAGGCCAAACCCGCTGGTCCGTCGAAAGCTGCCGAGCTTGCCAAGAAACTTGGTATTACCGAAGCCGAGCTGCGTGCACGTCAGGCCGCTCTGAAAAAGCGCGAAGAAGACGTACAGAAGCGCAAGGCCGAAGATGCTGCGAAACAGGATGCGCAACGCCGCCTGAAAGAAGAGCAGGACCGTCTCCAGCGCGAAGAGCAGGAGCGTGAAGAAGCTGAAGCCCGTAAGAAGGCTGAAGAAGAAGCACGCAAACAGGCTGAAGAAGCCGCTGCGATTGCTGCTCAGGAAGCGAAAACCAACAAGACCAAGAAGCCACCGGCAAAAGCCGAGGAGCCTGTCGAGGCACGTGCGCCGAAAGAAGGTCCACGTCGCCCTGAACCACCTAAGGAAGTTTCTGGTGCTGGTGCACTCGGCGAGCTTGGTGGTCGCATTAAGAGCAAGAAGCCGAAAATCGAACCGGCTAAACCTGCACGCCAGACGCGTGGCGAACCTAAGCGCCGCCAGGGCAAGCTGACAATTGCAGCTGCGCTAGATGGTGACGAGGATCGTCAACGTTCACTTGCGTCTGTTCGCCGCGCCCGTGAGCGCGAACGCGAACGCCGTATGGGTGGCAGCGACAAGTCCGAGAAATCAGCTCGCGAAGTTATCGTACCTGAAACCATCACGCTTTCAGACCTCGCAAACCGCATGAAAGAGCGTGTTGCGGACGTCGTGAAATACATGATGAAGCAGGGCGAGATGATGCGCGCGAATGACGTGCTCGACGCCGATACCGCAGAACTCATCGTTGAAGAGTTCGGCCATACTGTGAAACGTGTATCCGAAGCGGACGTTGAGATCGGTCTTGAAGGACCGGACGATGACGAAGCTGATCTGAAAGGCCGTCCACCTGTCGTGACCATTATGGGCCACGTCGACCATGGTAAGACGTCGCTTCTCGATGCGCTTCGTTCAACTGACGTGGTCGCTGGCGAGGCGGGTGGTATCACCCAGCATATCGGTGCGTATCAGGTTCAGCTGAAATCCGGCGACAAGATTACCTTCCTCGATACTCCGGGCCACGCGGCGTTCTCTGCCATGCGTGCTCGCGGCGCCGATATTACAGACATTTGTATTATCGTTGTTGCAGCCGACGATGGCGTGATGCCTCAGACGATTGAAGCGATCAGCCACGCGAAAGCGGCTGGCGTGCCAATCATCATCGCGGTCAACAAGATCGATAAGCCGGATGCCGAAGCGCAGAAAGTTCTCACAGAGCTTCTGCAGTACGACATTCAGGTCGAAGCTATGGGCGGTGAAGTTCAGGCGATCGAAGTCTCTGCGAAAGAGAAAATGGGTCTGGATGCACTGACTGAGGCGATCACGCTTCAGGCCGAAATCCTCGAGCTTCAGGCTAACCCTGACCGTGACGCTGATGGCGTTGTCGTCGAGAGCCAGCTCGATAAGGGCCGTGGTCCTGTCGCAACTGTTCTCGTCAAACGCGGTACACTGCAACGCGGTGACATTGTCGTTGCCGGCTCGCAATGGGGTAAAGTCCGTGCGCTTACTAACGAACGCGGCCAACAGCTGAAGTCAGCTGGCCCGACGGTTCCGGCAGAAGTGCTTGGCCTCGACGGTGCGCCGGATCCGGGCGATCCGTTTGTTGTGGTCGATTCTGAAGCGCGTGCTCGTGAAATTACCGACTATCGTATCCGCATGAAGAAGCAGGCTCGCGGTACATCTACAGCGAAAGCCTCCCTCGAGCAGATGCTCAACCGCCTCAAAGACGGTTCGGCTGAAACTCAGGAAGCGCCACTCGTTGTTAAAGGCGATGTGCAGGGTTCTGTTGAGGCGATCACGCAGGCCGTCGAGAAAATGTCAAACGAAGAAGTTCGTGCACGTGTCATCTATGGCGCTGTGGGCGGTATTTCCGAAAGCGACGTGCTTCTCGCGCAGTCTTCCGGTGCGCCGATCATCGCGTTCAACACACGTGCGAACAAACAGGCGCGTGAGCTCGCTGAGAAAGAAGGCGTAGAAATTCGCTATTACTCAGTGATCTACGACCTGATCAACGATGTCCGCGACACGCTTTCCGGCATGCTTGCTCCGGAAAAACGCGAAACATTCATCGGCTACGCGCAGATCCTCGAAGTGTTCAACATTTCCAAGGTCGGCAAGGTTGCTGGTTGCCGCGTAACCGAAGGCGTTGTGAAACGTGGTTGCGGTGTGCGTCTTCTGCGCGACGACGTGGTCATCCACGAAGGCATGCTCTCCACGCTCAAGCGCTTCAAAGACGAAGTGCCTGAAGTCAAAGAAGGCATTGAGTGCGGTATGGCGTTCGAGCGTTATGAAGACATGCGCGTTGGCGACCTTATCGAGTGCTTCCAGGTCGAAATGATCGAGCGCGAACTCGAAGTGAACGTATAAAATTTGCAGAAGCGTGAAATTTCACGCTTTTGAATTACTACAGAAACAGGTGTTGCGGTTAACCTGAATGGTATGACCGCAACCCTGATTCAGTCTGATCTCGCAGATGCCGACGCTTTGAATGCATCTGAGCTGCCAACTCTAAGGGTGGGCGGAACCGTTTCCCAAAAACAAATGAAGAAGCTTGCGCGCCGGGTTCGTTCCGGACGTGTCGGACCGACATCTGTTTATTATGCGGGTGTCACCGCACCTGCGATTGCGGCCGGCATGTCGACCATTGTGTCTGCCTCGCTGGAGCGTGCCGGCGTTGATCCATACTGGACGCTTCTGAGCGCCAGCCTCGTTGCGGCCATGGCCGGTATCACATGGTATCTTATTTTCATGCGCTGGTCGTATCGCCATAGCTATGGGCGTACATCCGAGGTCGGCAAACATACCGATGTTGAAGTCGATGAGGCCGGTATTTTCTGGACGCGAGGCCATATCCGAACCCGTATCTCATGGGATGGCATTAGCGACATTACCGCCGACAGGAACTTCATTCGTGTTCACGTGATGGATGGCGACGACGTGCTCATTCCGACGAATTGGTTCGAGCAGCGCAAAGATCGTAAAACCGCGATCGACGTGCTTCAGGAATATCGTGACCGCGCGTCCGGCGAACACACTGATCTCGCTGCCTGATCTGTTCTTTCTTCCGATCCCCGCTACACTCGCGCCCTGACAGGAGGCGAGTCTATGTGCGGCAGATTTTTCAGACATGGTGTGAGCTGGGAAGAATATCGCGACAGCCTTGGCATTATTCCGCCTGAGAACGTCGATCCACCAGAAGCCAAATACAATATCGCGCCTATGACGATCAGCCCGGTCGTGCGTCGAAATCTCGACACGCATGAGATGGAGATGTTTCCATCGCTCTGGGGGCTGGTGCCGAGCTGGTGGAATAAGCCTCTGTCTGAGAAGAAGTTTTCGACCTTTAATGCGCGTGTGGAGACCGCGCATGAAGCGGCGAGCTATCGCGGCGCGTTCCGTCATAAGCGCTGCCTCATTCCGGTAAGCGGATTTTATGAATGGTCGCGTCAGGGCAATTCCAAAATCCCCTTTGCGATCGGGCTACGCAACCGGCGCTGGTTCTGCTTTGGCGGGCTCTGGGATTGCGCACATATTGATGGATCCGAACTGAATACCTTCACCATTCTCACCACCCAGCCGAATGATCTGATGGCGGGTATTCACACGCGCATGCCGGTGATAATTCACCCGGATAATTATGCGCGCTGGATTGATGGTGACTATCGCAAGATGGATGATCTGTTCGAGCCATACCCGACCGATGAGATGCATGCCTGGGTGGTCGACCCGAAGGTTGGGAATGTCCGCAATCAGGGTCCGGAACTCATAGAAGAAGTGTGATCTTCTGTCTGCACATCGCCTTATTTCTCTGTTAGAGAGGCCGCATGAATAAGAAACATAAATCTACCGGCCCAATGGGGCCATCCCAGCGCCAGCTCCGTGCCGGAGAACTCGTGCGCCACGCGCTTGTCGATATTCTCGCGCGCGAGGAATTTCGTGATCCGGCGCTTCAGGGCGTCTCTGTGACCGTTGGTGAGGTACGGACCTCTCCCGACCTGAAGCACGCAACGGTTTTCTGCTCGCCGCTGGTTGGCAGCAATGACGCTAAAGCCGTTGCTGATGCGCTGAACCGCGCGTCCGCCTTCATTCGTGGCAAGCTCGGTCGCAATATCGATATGAAGTTCACCCCGCAGCTGCGCTTCCTTGCCGATGAAAGCTATGACGAAGCGTCTGCGATGGACAAACTGCTCGACAAAGTCGCCGAACGCGAAGGCTTTGAAGACGGCGAAGAAGAGTAAAATGCGCAATCTTTCAATCGTTTCTGCCGGACTGGCAGGCATTCTGGCGTCTTGCACGGCAACGCCTTCGCCAGTCGCTGAAACGGTTGTTGATCGCAGCGATATCACGGTGATCGCCCATCGCGGGGCGAGCGGCTATCTGCCTGAACATACGCTGGACGCCTATGAGCTTGCCATTGATATGGGCGCTGACTTTATCGAGCCCGATCTGGTCATGACCTCTGACGGCGTGCTTGTGGCGCGCCATGATCCATGGCTGTCAGACTCGACAGATATTGCCGATCATCCTGAGTTTTCAGATCGCCGCACCACGGTCACCGGTCCGGACGGCACTGAGCTTACAGACTGGTTCGTCTGGGATTTTACCTATGAAGAGCTGAGCACACTACGCGCCCGGCAGGTCCGCGCGGGCCGCGACCATACGCATAATGACATTCTGCCAATACCTCGGTTTGATCGCGTTTTGGCGCTCGCTATGCGTAGTTGCCGCCCATACGATAGTGCGGACATCAATCAGGGAAGCTATGCAGCGTTCGGTGTCTATCCAGAAACGAAATGGCCTGAACACCATGCGACGCGCGGTCTCGATATGGCCGGAGCGCTGGAAACCGCGCTGCTGACTGCGTTGAAAGATTATAACTGCGACCTGCCCATCTATGTGCAGTCTTTCGAGGACGGTATTCTGCGCGACCTGAATGACAGGCACGCCTTCGACAACATTCCGCTTGTTCAGCTTGTTTATCCTGAAGGCTATGCGATGGACGGCGCACCGAGCTATCAGCTGGAAGACATTGCTGAATACGCAGATGGCGTCGGTCCATTCAAAACGCTTGTTCTGGACTATCGCACGCAAGAGCCGACGGGTTATGCGCAGCGTGCACGCGACCTTGGCCTTGAAGTACATGCATGGACCTTCCGCGATGATGATATCGCGCCCGGCTTTGAAACCATTGAAGTCGAAATCCGCGCCATCCTCGATGCGGGTGCAACAGGCTTCTTCACTGATTTTCCGGATACAGGCCGCGCCGTTGCAGATGAATGGGCATCAGACTAAAGATCGTTTCTGATGACATTTCGGATCGATCTTTTCTGCCTTAGTGCACTCTTCGCGCTGCCAGCCATGGCGCAATCTGTCTCGCCCGATGGCGAAGACTATCAGCCAGCGCGCCGGATCGAGAATTTCAGCTGGAATGCCGGCGTGAATGTTTCCGATCTGGAAGAGGTCACGGTGCTGCGCGATGGTAATGAGGAATGGGCGGTTGAGACGCCTATGGACTGCGCAATCGCCTGCGAAGTGTTTCTCGGCTGTGTGGCCTTCACCTATACAGAGCCGCAGTTGTTCGGAGAGGCACCTGTCTGCCGCATGCTATCGGAATATGATGGCCGAATGGTCGATAGCCACAGCCACCTCTATGTAAAAGAAGCGCCGGATTTCGGGTTTACGCCCCATAACTGACAGGCTAGACAAGCGCCCCAATCACCAAATTCTAAAATGGAACATCCCGTTCCTGTTCAGGTCTGCAGTGATCATACGCCGTCCGATCCGGCGATGATCTGAGAGGTATGTGTTTTGGCACGCAAGAAAAACCGTAAGGGCGATCCGGTCCATGGCTGGCTCAATTTCAACAAGCCGGTGGAGATGACATCGACGCAGGCCGTCGGCCTCGTAAAGCGTTTGTTCAACGCCCAGAAAGCCGGTCATGGCGGTACGCTGGACCCGCTGGCTGACGGTGTGCTTCCGATTGCGTTTGGTGAGGCGACCAAAACGTCTGCCTACGCCATGGATGCAGACAAAGACTACACGTTTACGATTGCCTGGGGGGCATCAACCACCACGCAGGACCGCGAAGGCGATGTGGTCGCGCAATCAGGCGCGCGCGCCAGCATGGAAGATATTGCGGCGGCGCTCGCAACTTTTGTCGGTGACATCGAGCAAGTCCCGCCAAAGTTCTCCGCCATCAAGGTGAATGGAGAGCGTGCCTATGATCTCGCACGCGACGGTGAAGAGGTTGAGCTGCAATCGCGTCAGGTGACGCTCTATGAAGCGCGCCTTGATGAGGCCTCCACCCGCGATGAAGCAATTATCCATGTCACATGTGGCAAAGGCTTTTACATTCGCTCGCTCGTGCGCGACCTTGCAGCGAAGCTAGACCTTGAAGGGCATGTCTCCGCTTTGAAACGCACCCGCGTCGGCAATTTTGAAATCTCTGAAGGTAATTCGCCAGAACTTCTCGAAGCCGTCAGCGACCTTGAAACCCGCAGGCGCCTGCTCGTGCCAATCGAGGCTGCGCTGGACGACATTCCGGCGATCGAGATTTCTTCTGAGGGAGAGATGAAGCTGCGCAATGGCAATGAGTTCCGCCTGCTGCCGCATGAAATGAGCAAGTTCCAGACGCTACGGGCCGAACTACAGGGTGACGATTCTGATGATCGGGTCGCGCTTGCCATGGCTGACGGTACGGCGCTGGCGCTTGGTGAAATCCGCGCGGGCTTTTTCAAGCCGTTTCGCGTTTTCCAGATCTGACCTGACGTGCTGTCGAGGGAAACGGCAGGCAAGAAAAAAGGGCTGCCGGGAAATTGGGGACGGGCAGCCCCTTAGAAAACCTGGAAAGATTGGGGGGCAGTCCAGGTTCGCCTCTAATTTTTCGAATTATGCAGCGGCATTGCCGCGATAGATGAGGCGTGCGGTGTTCTTGTGTGCAGACGCTTCTGCTTTCGCTGCGACTGGTGCGCCGCGATAGAAGAGTTTTGCGTCTTTTTTCGAAGCTGCATTGTCGTTAGCAGCGCGAACTTCGTAACCACGATAAACAAGCTTTTTCATAATAAGCTCCTTTCTGTTTCGGCGTCTGGGGAGGCACCGTTTGTGTTCCTTTGTCGAGATTAATATATGCAAGATGTGTAAGTTTGTCAACATACCTATGCAAATAATTCAGAAAACCCTGAATCTCGCGCGTTCGCCTTGATTTTTAGAATAAAAAAACGCCCCCGACTGATGCGAGGGCGTGAGGGCGCAAGACATTTTTAAGTTATGTCGCAACATTTTCGCGCTGGAATTGCGCTATGAGGCGATGCTTATCCGTTCCGAGCGATCAGAGTCAGGCTGCCGTGTGCTGCGAAGCCAGCTCAATGATCTGTCCGCTTGTGACGGCATGCGCGCGGGGCAGGGTGACGGTGAACGTAGAGCCTTCGCCCGGAACAGATGTGCAGCTCACCTCTCCGTGCATGCGGTTTACCAGCTCCCGAGCAATAGCCAGCCCGAGGCCTGAGCCTTGCTGGGCGCGGGTGGAGCTGCCGTCAAATTGCGTAAAGCGGTCGAACATGCGCTCGCGGAATTCCGGATCAATGCCAATACCCTGATCGGCTACACTGAAGGAGACATGATCGTCATTGGCGTCGCAGGAGACGGTGATCTGCTTGGAGTCACCGGAAAACTTGATGGCGTTTGACAGAAGATTGTCCATGACGCGGGCCAGATATGACGGATCCACATGTATGAGCGCGTCTGCGCCCGCGCAGCAGCCCCTGACAATCTCAATTCCATGGACGTTGGCATAGCCTTCGGCATTCTCGACGCATTGGCCGAGCACATCTTTCAGCGCAAGGGTTTCCGGCGCCGCAGGCATACGGCCTGCATCGAGGCGCTCAAGATCGAGAATACCTTCAACAAGCGCAGATAGTCGCTCGGTATTCGTAATCGCCATGCCAACCAGATGACCCGCTGACGGGTTCAGCTCCATCAGCTTGCCAGACGATAAGAGCTGAAGTGAGCCTTTGATGGAGGTGAGCGGAGTGCGAAGCTCGTGATTCATCGTCGAGACGAATTCGCTCTTGATCTGTTCGGCGAGTTTTTGTCGGTGGATATCAAAGATACAGGCGACCTGGCGGCGCGGAACACCGTTCTTGTCATAGTCCAGATTGCGGAGCTTGGTCTGGAACCATCGATATTCATCTGGCCCGATCCGAAGAAGATGCACCATAGTCGCATCCTGTTCCCGATAGGCTGCGTCGGAGAACAGGCAATTGCGAGTGTCTTCCTTCTGGTCCGGGTGGACGAGATCTAAAAATCCATCACAGCTTTGTTCGATATCGGAAGAATTTCGAATGCTCATCGCGCGCAAAAATGACTCTGTGAACTCTATTCGGGTTTTAGATGTGTCTGGTCTATCCCAGACGCCGAAGCGAACGGATGTCGCCGCGAGTAGAAATCGTTCTCGAGCCTGACCAATACGGCGTTTTTGCCTCACAAGCATTCTGATCAGACGATACAGCCGATCATTCTGCGGCTTGAAGATGAACACCCATTCTATGATGAGCATGACCAGGGTCGCGACCCAGAGGACAGCGCCAATCTGAATGGCGCGGTCGCTCGCAATTTCTGCTTCGGTTTGATATTCGCTGACGGCAAGCTCAAGGCCATTGATCAGCTCGCCCGCGCTTTGATCGCGCAGCGCATCGGCCACACTTTGCGTGCGTGTCTCGTCGGCCAGCATCATGCGTCCGAGGCTAACATAATCCCGCACCTGCCCATCAAGATTGGTTTCGCCGCGATAGATAGCATCTGTAGATGCGTTAACCGGCGCAGTCCATGTGAGGCGCGGATGAGGTGATCCGGTCATCAGGGCTGTGTGTGCGGATTCGAATTCATCGAGAGACTGGCTCAGCGCATCATAGTCGCGTTGCGTGTTCGTCAGCAGCAAACCTTGCGCATTGAGTGCGATCCGCTGGGACAGCATACGTTGGCGACCCGACAGGTTGATAACGGATGCATAGGCTTGCTGGTCACCCACAACGCGGGTGATCAGCATATGACCGGCTGTCGTCATCAGAGCGATCAGCGCGATACCGATAAAATAGAAGCGCAGGGCGCGGCGCGAAATCTTGAGCATGGCGTGAAAGCTATGCCCGTATCGGTTAACGGACGTTATGAAGACCTTAACCGCAGATTAACCGAAAAAAATAATTCGAAGGTAATGCGCAGGGGCGCGCGCCACGCCCCAACAGGTCTTTCCTTTCAGGGCATTTTCTGTCATAAGCGCGCCACGGGTCGACCTGTGTCGCACTTAGCCCTGCTGGACGACATCTCGGCATGCGCTGAACTGAGGCAAGCGACCTGTTTCCAATGCCAATCTGGCTATAACTCACGCCCTCCCCAAAGCGGGCGAAGAAAGAAAGTATTGCGATGTCGATTACGGCTGAAAAGAAACAAGAGCTGGTCAAGAAATTTGCTCGTTCAGAAGGTGACACAGGTTCACCTGAAGTCCAGGTTGCGATCCTCACAGAGCGCATTACAAACCTCACAGAGCACTTCAAAGACAACAAAAAAGACAATCACTCCCGTCGTGGCCTCCTGAAAATGGTCGCAACACGCCGGAAGCTGCTGGACTATGTAAAGTCCCGTGATGAAGAGCGTTATCAGGCGCTCATTGGAGAGCTCGGTCTCCGCCGCTAAGGCAAACCGAGAAAATACCCGCCAGCGGCAATCCGGCTACTGGCGGGTTTTTGTATGAAAAGAGAGATATATGTTCGATAAACATGTAGTGTCGACAGAATGGGCGGGTCGTCCGCTTGTATTGGAGACTGGACGCGTAGCGCGTCAGGCCGACGGTGCCGTGCTGGCAACCTATGGCGAGACAACGGTTCTCGCGACTGTCGTAGCCCAGAAAGAGGCTAAACCAGGTCAGGACTTTTTCCCGCTGACCGTAAACTACCAGGAAAAATACTACGCTGCTGGCCGCATTCCAGGCGGTTTCTTCAAGCGCGAAGGTCGTCCGACCGAAAAAGAAACGCTGACATCACGTCTCATTGACCGTCCGATACGTCCGCTTTTCGTTGATGGCTTCAAAAACGAAGTTCAAGTCGTTCTGACTGCACTGTCTTATGACGGTGAAAACGATCCTGACATGGTTGCTATGGTTGCTGCATCTGCGGCGCTCACCATTTCAGGTGTACCGTTCATGGGCCCGATCGGCGGTTGCCGCGTTGGCTATAAAGACGGTGAGTACATCATCAACCCGACTATTCAGGCTCTTCCTGAGAGCGACCTCGACCTCTGCGTCGCGGGTACTCAGGACGCAGTCATGATGGTTGAGTCCGAAGCGAAAGAGCTTTCCGAAGACATTATGCTGGGCGCTGTTATGGCGGGCCACAAAGCGATTCAGGAAGTTATCGACCTTATCATCGACCTTGGCGAACGCGCTGCGAAAGAGCCTTGGGACTATGAGCCGGAAGATCGCTCTGCAGAACTGAAGCAGGTTCAGGACCTCGTTGGCGCAGACCTCTCTGCTGCTTACAAGATCAAGGACAAGGCTGAACGTCAGGCAGCTGTCGGCGAAGCACGCGCAAAAGCGGCTGAAGCTCTGGTTGCGACTGAAGAGAAAGAGGGCATGGATGCTCTCATCTTCAAAGACGTGTTCAAGAAAGCTGAAGCGAAAGTCGTTCGCGGCGACATCATCAAGACCGGCGTTCGTATTGACGGCCGCGCACTTGATCAGGTTCGCCCGATTGTTTCCGAAGTTGGCATTCTGCCACGTACACACGGTTCTGCCCTGTTCACCCGCGGTGAAACTCAGGCGATCTGTGTGGCGACACTCGGTACAGCTGACGACGAGCAGATGATTGACGGTCTGGACGGTCTCTACAAAGAGTCGTTCATGCTGCACTACAACTTCCCACCATATTCTGTCGGCGAGACAGGTCGTATGGGCGGTGCAGGTCGTCGTGAAATCGGTCACGGTAAGCTGGCATGGCGTGCAACGAAGGCAGTTCTGCCTACTAAGGACGAATTCCCTTACGTTCTGCGCGTTGTTTCCGAGATCACCGAGTCTAACGGTTCGTCTTCTATGGCGACTGTTTGCGGTACATCTCTGGCGCTCATGGATGCTGGTGTTCCGATCAAGCGTCCGGTTTCCGGTATCGCTATGGGTCTGATCAAAGACGAAGACGGCGTTGCTGTTCTGTCTGACATCCTGGGCGACGAAGATCACCTCGGCGACATGGACTTCAAAGTGGCGGGTACATCTGAAGGTATCACGTCTCTGCAGATGGACATCAAAATCGCTGGTATCACTGAGGACATCATGAAAACGGCTCTCGCTCAGGCGAGCGGCGGTCGCATGCACATCCTCGGCGAGATGAACAAAGCGCTCGGCGAAAGCCGCGGTGAACTCTCTGCAAACGCGCCACAAATGGAAAGCATGCAGATTCCTTCCGACAAGATCCGTGAAGTTATCGGTTCTGGCGGCAAGGTCATCCGTGAGATCGTTGAGACCACAGGTGCGAAGGTCAATATCGAAGACGACGGCAAGGTTACCCTGTCTGCGCTCGATAAGGCGTCCATCGATGCGGCTCGCAAGTGGATCCACTCTATCGTTGCTGAACCGGAAGTCGGCGAAGTTTATGAAGGCAAGGTTGTTGCCGTCAAAGACTTCGGTGCTTTCGTGAACTTCTTTGGCCCTAAAGACGGTCTCGTGCATGTCAGCCAGATGGCTGAAGAGCGCGTAAAACACCCGAAGGACGTTGTTTCTGAAGGTGATACTGTATGGGTCAAGTTGCTTGGCTTCGACGATCGTGGCAAAGTACGCCTGTCTATGAAGGTCGTTGATCAGGAAACCGGTAAAGAGAAAGCCTCTGATTCCGAAGAGTGATCGCAGTTTAACAGGGGCTTCTGAATGCCTGGTTCTCGATGGGATAGTCTCTCAGGAGCCCTGAATTTCTGCGTAACATTCCTGTGCGTTTTTATCCTGCTGGAGCAGATGCCTAACCGGTCCCTCGGGGCTGATGAATTGGTGCCTGCTCCGGTGGACATTTCCTACACGACGGCTGCCCAGCGCTGTGCGCATACGCAGACCCTCCCGACCGATGTCTCCTCCTATTTGCAATATGCGGCCCGCTGCCTTGGCGAGAATGCGCCCGAAATGCAGATGCTGGATGGCGACGTGCTGGTCATGTTTCACCGCCTCAATGAAGTTCGCGTAGAGCAGGGTCTTCCGCCGGTTGCCTGGCATCCGGGCGCCGCCGAAGTCGCGCGTCTGCATGGCATTGATATGCTGCGGCGGGACTATTTCTCTCACCAGTCTCTGGAGGGTCTTCGCAATGATGACCGTCTGCGCCGCCTCCGCCGGAATGAGATTTTCGGTTATGCCGGTGAGAACCTTGCCTGGTACCGCGATGGCTGGCCGGAGACTTATAATCCGGGCCTGTTGCAGGAGCAGTTAGAGCTCAGCCCGCGTCACTTCGATGTGATGATCAATGCTGATTATTCCCACGCCGGCGCGGCGATTGTCCGCCATGGCAATACCTATGTTGGCGTGCAGGTGTTCCTGTCGGCCGAAGGCTATCTGGATGAGAACTGGCCGTCCCGCATTTTTCCGGGCCTCACATTTGATCTTCCGACTGAACTAAATGGCCGCCCGGTCGGTGGCTGGATTCTCGAGCGCAAAAATGGCGAGATGCTTGCGCGCGGGCGTACAAACCGCGTCATAGTGCCCGAAGTTGATGGCGAAGGGCTTGTCCGTCTGGTCGTTCTCGTGCAGGCAAGCCGCTCACATTTTCTCATGCTGAACGGACCGGTGTCAGACCTTGCCACACACGCCCCCTGAACAGACTGTTTGCCTGATCGCTGTCTCTGGCGGATCGGGTTCCGGTAAATCCACACTTTCTGAAGCCATCGCCTGCGTTCTAGGCGATGAGCTGAGCGTCGTGCTGGGCGAGGATAATTACTACAAGACCCGCGAAGAGAACGGCATTGTCGGCATGCCGGCCGCAGAAGTCGAGGCGACGATCAACTTCGATGATGTCAGCTCTAAAGACATGGCGATGATGTATCGCGATATCGCAGCTTTGAAGCGCGGCGAAACCGTCGACCAGCCGGTATACGACTTCGCTGCGCATGACCGTAAAAAAGGTGAGTTCGAGACTGTCGTTCCGAAGCGCGTAACGATTGTCGAAGGTATCCACGTTCTGTCTGATCCGGCGATTGCTGAGCTTTTTGACCTTAAAGTCTATGTCGATACGCCGGATGATCTGCGCCTTGCGCGCCGTATCCTGCGTGACACCGCGCCCGAAGATCAGGGCGGGCGTGGCCGTAGTGTGGACCGCGTGATTTCCCAGTATCTGAATTTTGTGCGCCCGACCCATCACCGCGTGACCGGCCCTCACAAATATATCGCTGATCTGGTGATTGCAGATGAGGGGCTGCCGGCGTTTACAACATCGCGGCCGACCCGCCATGCGGTCATGCGTATGCTTGCGCCGGTTCGCAACTGGCTGGAAGACCACGGAATCGTCAAGTCAGACGATTTCTCGCGTTATCCGGATGATACGGATTAAGGGAGAAGCTTAGAAGCGGAAGGTCGTTTCGAGACGAACGCCTGCTTCAACTTCCTGTTCCTGCCAGCGGGACACGTCGTCCAGCTCGTTAGCACCAACGCTCACAGAACCACCAAAGCTGAAGCGCGGCGTGAACTGATAGGTCGCGCCTGCACGGTATTCTTCGCGTGGCAGCGGAGAATCTTCCGAACGTGTGGTGACGTTGAGGTTCATGGCCCAGCGGCTGGTTCCAATAATCTGGAAATCCTGAGACCGTTCCTGAAGCGTAACGCTCGGGACCGGATCGCTCGGGCTAGGTGTCGTGTCGGACAGAGTGAAGTTACGTGTCCAGCTGTTCGGTGTGAGATAGCTGGACTCGTCAGGTGAAATTGCAGACGCGTTCTGCGCTGCGGCGGAGCCACAGAATATCAGGGTAATCCCTGCACAGATGAGCAAATGCGTTTTCATAATGATATTTATGCCGACTTTCAGGTTAATTGAAAGGTCAGCCTAGCATATGAATCTTGAATTATTTTTGAATGCGGACTTCGAGCAACACTCCACTGTGAGTGGCTGAATTCTGTGCAGAAAAGTTAACGAGGTCGAAGTCGGTCTCGCTATCGCGATAGCCGATGGTGAAATCGATCTTGTCGTTGATCTCGTGAGAGGCGCCAACAGTCACAGATTGCGAGGTAAAGCCTATCGTGTCGTCTTCGGCGCGAACGCCGTTTACGCCAATCGCCCAGCCATCGACATACCATTCACCGCCTGCGCTGACGGCCGAATAGTCACCAAAACCGCCATTGTCCGAGGATAAAAGACTGAAGCCGACGCGGAAAGCATCGCGGCGTTCGAATTCCAGGCCGAAGCTGGTGGTCGATGTATCGCTATAAAAAGACGAGGCGCTATTAGCCTGCGACCAGGTCAGCGAGCTGCGGACGCGAAGGTCTGCACTGCGCAACAGGCGGGAAAACTGCAGGCCGACTTCAATCACGTCATTAAGTTCGGGCTCGATCACGCCGGGTGCGCGTCTGTCTGTATCGAGGTCCAGACCGCGTGTGCCTGCATCCGGCGTATAGGAGAGGCCAGCGCGCAGGCCCAGAATGCGCGGGGTGACATAGCTGACCTTCGCGCCGATGGAGGAGATATCATTGCGAACGCGCACACCGTTTATGCCCGTCGGATCGAGGATCGGGTCATGATCGCGCGCAAGCGTGAAGACGGTCGGGCCGCCTTCGTAAAAGCGAGCGCCCACGCCTTCGTCTATGCCAATGCCCAGCGCGCCCCAGCCGCCATCTACTTCGATATAGGCGCGTTCAAGACTGCCGCGTGGCCCGGCTTCATCGGTGAAAGACAGCGTCGAGATACGAGAAAACGCGCCGCGAACGCCTTGTCCGTTAAGGCTCGGACAGCCTGCAAATGCAGGTGGACACTCTAATATATGCCCTGAAAAGCCTGCGCGGTTCGGGTGATCTGACTGCAGGCGGAAGGCAAAGTTTGCGCTGACCTCTACCCCGCTCTCCAGAACCTGGCTGGCAGAGCCGCCAAAGGACAATTCCCCCATCAGACTTTCGGTTTCTACACCCTGGCTTTCGTCTGAAAGAATGGACGCCACAAGGGTCAGATCCGTGTCGAAATCATACTCAGTTTCTGCGACCGCGGCGCTTGCCAGCGGCATACCTGCGAGGAACATTAAAAAGAAGATACGCATTTTCGACCTGTTGATTGCTGATCGGGACTTTCAGCTTACGATGTGCATGCTATACACCGAAGCGGAAAACGTTTTGAAGACACAGTTTGGCGTGAATGCCGGGAGTGATCATGAGTAAATTTAGAGCTTTAGCAGCTGTTCTTGGGGCATGCGCACTGACGGTTGCCGGATGTAGCTCCTCCAGCCGTGAGTCAGAGGCAGATACGCAGGCGACTATCGTTGGTGTAAACGCATTTCTCTGGCGTGCAACGCTCGACACGGTTGATTTCATGCCGCTGGCAAGCGCTGACCCACAGGGCGGCGTGATCATCACTGACTGGTATTCTACGCCGGAAGCGCCTGATGAGCGTTTCAAGCTGACTGTTTATATCCTTGATACACGCCTTCGCGCTGACGGTGTGAATGTGTCTGCGTTCCGTCAGGTTCGCGGCGCAACTGGATGGGAAGACGCAGCTGTCAGCCCGGACACAGAAATTCAGCTCGAAAATGCGATCCTGACCCGCGCACGTGAACTGCGCGTCGGCGATTTCAGCTAAGTTTTAAAACTCAGATCCGGAAGGAGGGCGCCTCATGGCGTCTCGCTATAATTATCGGACCACGGAGCCCAAATGGCGCGCTGCGTGGTCTGAAGCCCGTATTTTTGAAGCAGGCGAGCCGGACGACCGGCCAAAGTCCTTTGTGCTTGAGATGTTTCCGTATCCTTCGGGGCGTCTCCACATGGGTCACGTGCGCAACTACGCCATGGGCGATGTTGTAGCCCGCTATAAAATGCTGAAAGGGTTCAACGTACTTCACCCTATGGGGTGGGATGCGTTTGGTATGCCGGCTGAGAACGCTGCTATGCAGCGCGGTGTCCACCCTAAGGGTTGGACCTATGACAATATCGCAGCGATGAAACAGCAGTTTGAACTGCTGGGTCTGTCGCTCGACTGGTCGCGCGAGTTTGCGACCTGTGACCCTGAATACTATGCCCAGCAGCAGCGCATCTTCATTGCGATGATGCAAAAGGGGCTCGTCTATCGCAAAACGTCCAAAGTGAACTGGGACCCTGTCGATATGACGGTTCTGGCGAACGAGCAGGTTGTTGACGGCAAGGGCTGGCGGTCCGGCGCGGAAGTTGAAACCCGCGAGTTGGAACAATGGTTCTTCAAAATCACCGAATATGCAGACGATCTGCTGGACGAAGTTCTCAAGCTGGAGAACTGGCCTGAAAAAGTGCGCCTCATGCAGGCAAATTGGATAGGCAAGTCACGCGGCGCGACCATTCGCTGGCCAATCGTCGGCGATGCGGCGGCGACGCATGGCGAAGCGATTGAAGTCTTCACCACCCGTCCGGATACGCTCTACGGCGCAAGCTTCCTTGCGATTGCGCCAGACCATGCGATCACCAAGGCGCTGGCAGCCGACAATCCAGAGATTGCGGCCTTCCAGAAAGAGTGCGCAAAGCTCGGTACGTCTGAAGAGGCGATCGAGAAAGCGCCTAAGCTCGGTATTGATCTGGGTATCAAGGTGCGTCACCCGTTCGACCCTGACTGGGAAATTCCGGTTTTCGCGGCGAACTTTGTTCTGTCGACTTACGGCTCTGGCGCGGTGTTCGGTTCGCCTGCGGGCGACCAGCGCGACCTCGATTTTGCGCGCAAATACGGTCTTCCGGTCAATCCGGTGGTTCTGCCGCCAGATGCGGACGCTGAAACGCACGCCATCGACACCGAGGCTTATACCGGCCCTGGGACGATCTATAACTCAAATTTCCTGAACGGCCTGTCCACGAAAGATGCGATCAACGCGGCAATCGAAAAGCTGGAAGAGCTGAAGCTCGGCGAAGGCGCCACCACATACCGTCTGCGCGACTGGGGCGTTTCCCGTCAGCGCTATTGGGGCTGCCCGATCCCTGTCGTGAAGTGTGAAAAGTGTGGCACAAATCCTGTGCCGGACGATCAGCTTCCTGTGCGCCTGCCAGACGATGTGACCTTCGATGTGCCGGGTAACCCGCTCGAACGTCACCCGACATGGAAGCACACAAACTGTCCGGTCTGCGGCGGTGAAGCGCTTCGTGAGACGGACACGCTCGATACGTTTGCCGACTCTTCATGGTATTTTGCACGTTTTGCAGCGCCATCTGATGACAAGCCGGTTGATGCTGATCTTGCGGCCTACTGGCTGCCGGTCGACCAGTATATTGGCGGCGTAGAGCACGCGGTTCTCCACCTTCTTTATTCGCGCTTCTTTATGCGTGCGATGCGTGACTGTGATCTGGTGCCTCTGCAAAGCGGCGAACCATTCGCGGCGCTTTTCACGCAAGGCATGGTAACGCACGAAACCTACAAATCTGCTGATGACAAATGGCTTTCGCCGGAAGAGATCGAGCAGACGGACAATGCCCTCATTGAAATCACGACAGGCAAGCCTGTTGCGGTTGGCCCGATTGAGAAAATGTCCAAGTCGAAGAAGAACACGGTCGACCCGACCGAGATTATCTCTGATTTCGGCGCGGACGTTGCCCGCTGGTTCGTTCTGTCAGACTCGCCGCCAGAGCGCGATGTTGAATGGACCCAGTCTGGCGTTGAAGGCTCCTGGCGTTTTGCGCAGAAAGTCTGGGCCGTTGTTGACGAGCTTCCGGAAGGCGCGCCTGCTTATGGCGTCGCTCTGCCAGACATGGATGACGCTGCGACTGAAATCCGTAAAACCTCGCACCGTGCACTTCAGGCGATTGAAGACGCGATTGAAAGCTTCCGCTTTAACTCTGCGATTGCGACCGTGCATGAATGGGTGAACGCGCTTCGCAAGGCTGAAAGCCTTGAAGCGACACCTGCGGTTCTGGCCGCACGTGTCGAAGCGGCTGGTTTCCTGGCTCATGCGCTGGTGCCGTTCATGCCGCACCTTGCAGAAGAATGCTGGGCGCGCATTGGCGGCACAGGTCTTGTATCTGCGGGCACATGGCCGGTTTTAGAGGACAGCCTCCTCAAGGATGACACAATTTCCATGCCTGTTCAGGTGAATGGCAAAAAGCGTGCTGAAATTCAGGTGGCGGCTGATGCATCCAAGGATGACATTGAGGCAATCGCCCTCTCGAACGAGCAGGTAACGGCCCATACGTCTGGCAAAACGGTACGAAAAGTGATTGTAGTACCGGGACGCATCGTAAACATTGTGGTGGGATGATGAAGAAACTGACCAGCCTTTTCCTAGCAGCGTCTGCTCTTGGCCTTTCGGCTTGCGGGTTCTCGCCGGTCTATTCTACCCAGTCTGATGTTGCACAGGGCTCTATCCAGATTGCTCAGATTGATGGCTATTCGGGGCATATTCTGCGCCGTGAGCTGCTCATGCTTCTGCGTCCGGGGCTTCCGGGTGTTGAAAGCGGTGCGCTGACAATTGCTTACGAAGAAGATGTGAACGATTTCGCCATTCTGGCGGCCGGTCAGTCTGCGCGTGTCAACGTGCAGGGCGAGGCTCAATATCGCCTCGAAACGCCGCGCGGTATTCTGTCTGGTGTCGTGAACAGCTCTGTCAGCTCTGCGCCGGGTAATCTGGCCTATGACGACATTGCTGTCCGCCGCGATATGTCCGCGCGCGCCGCCATGGAAGCTGCCAATCTGATCGCAGAACAGCTTCAGCTCCACGCGCAGGATGAAAGCGCCTATCGCCAGCCCGCGGGCAGCAACTAAAGTGAAGAAGACGGGGCGTCAGGCAGAAAGCTTCTGTTCTGACCCGACATCCGGTGTGTTCGCTGCACTGGTGTTCGGCAAAACCGGCGCGCCTGTTTCCGAACTTTCCGAAGACCTCGCAAAGCAATGGATCAAGGGCACGCAGCCTGCGCTCGACCGGCGACGTATGTCACCAGAAGAAGCCAAGCAAGACCCGGGCGGTATTCTGGATGCGCTCTGTTCTGAAAGCCTTTTCGGTGGCGCGAGCCTTTTACAGGTCAGTATTGCGCGCGAAACAGAGGCGCGGCCTTTTCTCGACGCGCTGACAGAAATCGAAAACATGTCAGAGCCGCCAAGTGGCAAGCTTCTGATTGTGGCAGGAGATCTGACGCCGCGCTCTAAACTGCGCAAAACCTTCGAAGACCATAAATCGGCCATCGCGCTTCAGATTTTTGAACGGTCCGAACGGGATTTTGAGAACTGGGTTCGCGACCAGCTCTCCGCCAACGGACTGCACCTGGAGCCGGATGCAGAAATCCTGCTTCTACGCACGCTTCTGGAGGATCAGTCACTCGCGCCGGGCGAGATTGAAAAGCTCTCTCTCTATGCCGTTGATCTGGACCGTCCGCTGACTGAACAGGACATTCGCAACCTTATCATTCTGGAAGACCAGTCGACGGGGTTTGATCTTGTTGATCTGGCCCTTGATGGGAAGCTCAATGATCTGGCCGGTCTGATGGGTGATCAACTCAAAGAAGGCTCAGGCGCCATTCCGGTTCTGATCGGGCTGATGAACCAACTCAAGCGTCTCAACCGTGCGCATGAAGTGTCTGGTGAGGGCATTCACGGCCCGAAAATCGGCGAGCGGCTCAGCCCGCGCGTGTTTGATCGCCAATGGCCCGCATTCGAGCGCCGTATGCAGAAATGGCCGCCAGATCGCATCCTCACGCTCATGACTCTGGTCGCGCAGACAGACGCGCAATGTCGTACAGCAGGCAGTCCGCAAGAGGCTCTGGTGGGCAAGCTTCTACTGGATGTGGCGCAGGTTGCGAGCCATGCCGGACGTCGTCGTGCATGAAGTGCATTTTTTAGCAATTTTCCTCTTGCATCCGAGGCAGAGATGCGCTTTATCACCGCTTCCGGCGCTGCCGGACTACCCATTGTGAGCGGGCGTAGCTCAGGGGTAGAGCGCAACCTTGCCAAGGTTGATGTCGTGAGTTCGAATCTCATCGCCCGCTCCATTTTCTCTCAATTAAAACAGCGCACTGTTGACGATGAAGAGAGATATTCTAACTTCCCGTTCCACCTAGCAATCAAATAGCAAGCACAATTGGCTTTTTCGTTCGAAACGTCATGATTGAGGCTGGTTAATCGTACGCGCATTGATGTAACAAAACACGTCTAGGTATTTACGGAGGGGATTTGTGTCCGAAGAAAATCTTGAGGCTTGGGTTCGACAACGTATTGAAGCGCTGCGGCCTAGACTGTTGGACCTTACGCGACGTAATCCTCTGATATCCGCGAAACTCAGTCCTCGTTCAACTTCATATGTCCGAGTTGTAGATGAGCTTCCCGACGTATTGTCTTATAATTTGGCCAACTCTAGTAAAATGAGGTTTGTGCCGCTTCCATCGCTTGATGACGAGCCACTGGACGAAGACACTAATAGGTTCAAGGTTGCGTATTCTGAAGCTCAGAGAACAGATGTAGAGTACAACGCATTAGTAGCTGAACTTAACGAAGATGACGAAGTTTCTGCTGATAGGCTGAAAAAAATTGAACGCGCGCTTAAAGACCGCGTTAGGGAAGAGCTCAGCTTACCCAAACGGGAACTCTCCGGTGATGTTTCTTTGCCTCAGCACGCGAAGTTACACGGTGTCGCGCCCGATTATGAGCTCCCGTTTCCAACAGAAGCGCACGATGATGGTCGGCATGAAGACGACGCGATACAAACTTTGCTGCTTCCCGATCAGCTGGAAAGAAAGCTTACTGCGCTTACAACAAAATGTAACACGTGGATTCAGGAAACCGGCATTAATGTTCTTCATGGTGCTTTTGGATTGCTTGAGTGGCGTGACGCGAAATCCAGCACTTCCGCATTGGCGCCTTTGGTATTGCTGCCGGTAGAGGTCTCTAAGACCAAAACTCAAGACGGTCCGGTGTTTTGGATCAATGGGCTTGGAGAGCCAGGCGAAGCGAACTTGGTGCTCGCGGAAATGTTGAAAAGAGACTTCGATGTCGATCTGCCGAGCTACGATGGTGGATCTGTTGAAGAATATTTGAAACAGGTAGCGGAGCTAAAACCGAAGAATGTCGAACTTAAAGTAAGGCGACAAGTGGTGTTCGGTGTATTCCCGTCCGCAAGGATGGCGATGTATCATGACCTCGACCCAGACAAAACGAAAATTCATAACTCTTCGGTTGTTGCTCAGTTGCTCGGCGGCAAGGAACAAGGCGAGGCGAGCCCATTCGCAGACGAACACGATGTTGAATCACCCGAGGTGGAAAAGAAAATTCCGCTTCTGGTGACGGAAGCTGATTCTTCTCAGTTAAGCGTTCTTGTTGATATGGCAGACGGTCGCTCCTTGGCGGTAGAGGGACCTCCGGGCACTGGCAAGTCTCAGACTATTGTAAACGCTATCGCTTCCTCTATCGCCAACGGCAAAAAGGTTTTGTTTGTAGCTGAAAAGATGGCTGCGCTCGAGGTCGTTAAAGCAAGGCTACAAGCGCTGGGATTAGGAGAATTCATTCTGCCGCTTCAAGCGGAACGGTCATCTCGGGAACAGGTGATTTCGTCGATCCGAGAACGGCTAGCAGTTCAACGACTGCGTCTCTCCGTTGATTACGATGAGAAATTAAAAGAATACCGCCGTTTGCGTGAGCTTTTGAATTCTTACGTAGATACCGTGGCCGCGGAATTTGGAGCAACGGGTCTTACGGTCTACGAGGTGCTTGGTAAATCAATCGCCACAGCGAACTCATTGGAACAAGGCAGCGAGGTATTTTTGAAGCCTCCGATTGAGGCACCGGAAGAACTAACCCAAAGTACTCTCAGTCAAGTGGAAGAAGCTACACAGGCCGTTGACTTAGCCGTTAGCAAGTTACCGGGTAATGACCGATACTGGTCTGGTATTGCACCAAATCGATATGACAAAATAGAACTCGATGAGATTCGCCGCCTCGCCAAGTCCGCGAGCGAAGCCTTTTCTCGAGCGGCATCGATGCGCGAAAAATTGCAGGATTGGGCAGCCTCCACTGAATTAGACCCTGAGATGTTTGTTGAGGCCGGAGCTTTGGTAGCAAAGTTACTTTCCGATGAATCTGAATATCAGTCGGACCTCTTTGCGAAATTTGAGCATCTGCCGTCTGCGTCTGACATTGAGGAGTTTTTCAGAGTTTGCGAGGGTTATACAGAGGCTAAATCTCGTATTTCGCGGATACTGCGTAACCCGGATTCTGGAGATTCGGTGGCGCTTGTTACCGAACTCCTATCCATCATCGTCAATGGAGGTTACGATACCTGCGACGTATCTGGCCTGAGCGCCCTTCGTGAAGAGTGCCAGACGACCGTAACGAACTTAATAGCGTTTCGAAATGCAATAGAACCGTTACAGGATTTTGTTCCTGGCCTCGACGCTTTTGATGTGCGAAGTATCGGTTTAGCTCGCCGAATTCTCGATAAAATCGATCTATCTACGCTCCGTCTACGGACGCCTCAAAATGTTGATGATGGCGCCTCAGAGGCGCTCGAATTGGCGATTGACCAAGGTATCCGCCTTAAAGCGGATCGCGAAGCAATCGAAACCGATGCAACCATCCCTGACGACCTAAGCTCTGCGGAGTTGCTTGGGCATGCGCGTGAAATAGACGAAGCTGGACTGTTTGGATTTCTCTCGTCGGACGTCCAACGAGCAAAGCGCGTTTTGCGGTCAATCATGAAGCATAAAAAACTCAGTAAAAAAGCTGGGGCTGATTTGCTTCGGAAAATTGCAGACTGGAAGGTTCGGTACAGCAAGTTTGCTTCAGATACTAATCGCGCGCTTTTTGGAATGCACTTTGATGGGGTGGATTCTAACTTTGAAGCATTTTCAAAGTTAGTGCGATATCTGGATGAAATTGAGCATCACTTACAGGGCGCTGAAAACCGTGCATTGCGAGATTTTCTGAGGAATGGAGAGTCGTCCACACTGATGGACTTGCCTTCTGTTGAGGTGCCCGATGCAAACATAAAAGTGCGAGACTTAGCTTCCGAGATATCCAATAGACAAGATATTGTTCTATCTATGCAGCGCGATATCGACCGCATTTCCACAATAGAAGACGTCTTCTTCGATTTGTCGTCTGTGAAGAGAGATGAGCTAAGCGGAATTCTGGAGACTCATCGCGATTGCTTTCGCTTTAAAGAGCAGGCGGCTCGGCTTCACGTGCTTGGCGACGCCCTGGGGCATTTTTATTCCGGTGTTTCTAGTGATGTTGAAGCGCTGAAATTGCATTGGAAAGTATGGACGTCCGCGTCTACCGCAGGCCCTCTTGAGGAGGCGATCCGCGCGGCCTTGGTAGAAGATAATCTTCAAGACTTTGAAGTTCGCCTTTCGAGTATTATTGAAGCCGATAAAGAGGCTCGCCTAGAGTTGACTGCCCTTCAAGAAAGAAGCGGAAAAGACTTTTCTCGAGATTGTGACTGTAAACGACCTAAGCAGTTCGCTGATATTTTGGAGGCTTCTTCCAAAGATATTGAGGGTATTAGCGCCTGCGCGAACGTTGCACGCGCTTATCATAACCTTGGCGAAATTTCGTTTGGGTGGGTCCCCCGTTCCGAGAAGTTGGAGGGAGCTTCCCTGAGGGAACTGTTGATGGCCTCTATCTATCGAGCGATGTCGTCTACAATTATGGAGCGGTATGGGAATGTTCTAAACCGGTTCTCCGGCATGGATCTGAATGAAATGCGCCAGAAGTTGGCCACGTTAGACCGTGAAATTCTCAAATTGTCCCGCAAGCGTTTAAGGGCTTTGGCCCTCGAACAAGCGAAGCCAACAAGAGGGCGAAGCACTGGACGCCGGTCAGAATGGACCGAATTATCGCTGATAGAAAATGAGGTGGCTAAGCAGAAAAGGTTTGTGGCCGTTCGAGACTTAGTATCGAGAGCTGGAAGAAGTCTCCAGGAGCTCAAGCCTTGTTGGATGATGTCTCCTCTCGCTGTTGCTCAATTTCTACCTGCCTCTGGGCTGAAGTTTGATATCTGTATTATTGACGAGGCTTCCCAAATGAAACCGGAGGATGCTCTTGGCGCATTAGCCCGCGCCGATCAGGCGATGGTGGTGGGTGATGTCAACCAGCTTCCTCCTTCGAGCTTTTTTCAGAAAATGGTCGCCGAAGATGACGATGATAATGAGGATGCGTCGACTACTGAGGAGTCCATTCTAGAGATAGCTAATGCAAGATTTCGACCCAATAGAAGACTGCGGTGGCACTACCGATCAGAGCATTCTGAACTAATTCGCTTTTCAAATGAGATTATTTACGACCGAAGCTTGGTAATTTTTCCGTCGGCTAATGAGATACGCTCCGATATGGGAGTCTCGTTGGTGCCGGTGAAGGGGCTTTACCGTACGGGCGTGAATCCTATCGAGGCTAAAGAAATAGTGGCCGCCGCAATTCAATTTATGCGAACTCGCCCTGAGCACTCACTTGGCATCGTAACTCTCAATCAGAAGCAGCGTGACCTAATAATCGATGAAATGAACTTTGCTCTCGAGAAAGACGAAAAAGCTTCCCAATATGTCGATTACTGGAAAGCTCGCGATGAAGGCCTTGAGCAATTTTTCATCAAGAATCTTGAAAACGTCCAAGGGGACGAAAGGGACGTCATTTTTATTGGAACTGTTTACGGCCCCGAAGTCGTAGGTGGGCGGGTTGCTCAGAGGTTCGGTCCAGTTAATGGTTCTGCTGGTCGCCGCAGATTGAACGTTTTGTTTTCAAGAGCGAAGAAGCAGATTGTCACTTTCTCATCGTTGAGCTCGTCGGATATCACAGCGGATGAGAATTCGAACCCGGGAACACATATGCTGAAAAGGTGGCTGGAGTATTCCGCGACTAAAATTTTGGAGCAGGCTGATTCAGTATATGCCGACACGGATTCAGATTTTGAAGATTTTGTAATCGCTCAAATCCGTTCGATGGGTTGTGAAGCGGTCCCTCAGGTGGGGGCTGCGGGCTACAGAATCGATATTGGGGTGAAACATCCTGATTGGCCTTACGGTTTTATTTTGGCGGTTGAGTGTGATGGCGCAACCTACCATTCGTGCCGTTCAGCCCGAGACCGCGACCGTTTGCGGCAAGAAGTATTGGAGCGGCTCGGCTGGCGCTTTCATCGGATTTGGTCGACCGATTGGTTTAACGACCCTAGGGCCGAGGCGGCAAGATTACGTGCTGTGATTGACGCTCGGCTGGAAGAGCTGAAGTCATCGCTTGGAAATGCGCAGGTTCACGAAGACACAGTTGTCGCTTCAACGCGTGGTGAGGATAAGAGCGGTGACTTGTTTGAACAGTTCGAGGATGATCAAGCGCCGCCGGACGAAGTCGTCCAACCAGCAAGCTCGTATTCGGAAGATATGAGTTCTGTTGTGGAAGTCGGCGATACCATTCGTGTTAGATACCTGAATGGCAATAAAAATACTCTGCGGGTAAAAATTGTGGACGGATCTAGCGACGTCCGGTCTGGGATTTTAGGAGTACATGAGCCTTTATCCAGAGCTGTGCTCGGCGCAGAGTTGGGTGGAGAGGTCGAAGTTCTTATTGGTAGCTATGTCAGAACCGCGCTTATCGAAGCTATCGAGAAGGCGACCTGATGAGCTGGAAGGATGCACCGGATTACACCCCGCAATGGTCGTGGAAAGACTTTCGCTGGATATTCGCCACTTTGGCTATTCTGGCCTCGCCCGTGATTTTGTGGCTCGTCTTCGACGTGTGGCTAGGCGTCACTTATCGCTAGTCGCCCTTGAGAAAGTTCATCACAATTTCAAACATCCTATCGAGACCATGCAGGGCATCGTCGGACTTCTTTTTCTCAGCAACACCATATGCGGCCTTAAATAATAGAGCGGCTTCGGTTGATGGAATTCCATCAATCATGGCCTGCCGCGTCAGCAGAATGGTCAAAAGACATTCCAGCGCTTCAACACGCTGCTCTAGTGCATCTCTGGATTGCATATACACCTCCTTTTGCTAGGAGGTTTAGGATTGGTCAGCATGGTTAATGTAAGCCGAGGTTCTGTTTACCCTTGCCGCAACCTCACCTCAACCAAGCCGTTAGATGCCCTCGTTTCGATATTCACGCGCAATCGCCTGAATGCCTTCCAGAGTTCCGATTTCCAGGGCGTCATCCAGAAGCATTGACGCTTGCCAGTCCTCGTCTCTCAGTCTCTCATATGTCTTGTGGTGCATGCCCTTTGGCTTTCGGGGGAATGGTGACGATAAGGCGTCATCGCCTCCTAATCGCTCTCTTACGCGGTGGCAGCGTTTCCAGGGCATTTGAGGATATGGGTCGTACTGGCTGTCATAAGTAAGCCCGTGACATCCCCGACACAGGTATCTCATGCGGCCATAGAGAACTCCACGGCGCGATGAGCATTGCGGGCAAAGGAACCACACCCGTTTCCCTCCGAAAGGTTGCTCGGTGCAGTCTAGGAAAATCGTCTCTTGAATGCGCTGGCTGTCGTCAGGTGTTTGACCTTTAACGGTGTAGTGCAGTGTTAGCCGGTCGTCTTCTGAGGCGATATTGATGCTCGCGAGTGTCTCACCATCCCAACCTTTCCAGTAAATTGGGTGATAGCCGGGTCGCAAAATGCCCATGCGCTTCAGGCGTGCAATATCCAGTCGCCAGAATGCGCTCGCTTTCAAAGCTCCCCGCCCGCCGCCAGAATTGTAACCGCCCATTACCTCCCCCCGTAAATTGTCAGGGCATTGCGTTTGCTCAACCGGCTTTGCTGTAAAGCTCTCACTTCTACAGTTCAGACTGCGGCCCCGATTTCCGAAATCATGTGCAAAGTTGGCCTTTGACTTCAACAAACTTGAGCATTCTTTAGCAATGTCAGCCAATGTTAAGCGTGCCGAATGGTACTCGCACGCGCAGGTTGCCGTATATAACACCCGCCCTGCCGCCCCCTCATGGAGGATAAAGGCGGTACTCATCTGGCACCGTGGACAACCATCAAATGGCCGTGACGGGTATCTTCCTGAGACGCAAATTCAGAGTCTCGGTACTCATCTGGGTCACAACGGGTTTCACGGTTTCGCGTCGGTACCGTTTTTTGTTTTGGCGGCTTCCATTTTTGCCAATCACGAGTTGGCGCAAAACCATCAAAACTCTTATCGGTCGTGATAAATTCGCTCGCTTTACGCCCATACCATTGGCCCCTGATACGAAGCTTGAGAAACCCTTTTTCCTGAAGCTCGTTGAAGGCTCGTGAGGCTGTTGATTTGGACATTCCCAGAAGGTCCGCCGCCTGTTGAGAGCTTAGCGACAAACGCCCATTATTGCGCCCATTGAAACGGGTCCGGATTTCCAGAAACACCTTAAGCGCTCCCCCGGAAAGAGATCGAAACGCCAGGCTTTGAATCATGGGGTAAGGGAGGGGCAAATACTGCCCCTCCGTGTCATTGCGTCCGTTGGGAAGAACTTTCCGCTTTTTCCGTTTAGAGCCCATCGAGGGTATCAACCTCCATGACGACAGAGCGCAAAACATAGCGAGCATGAGTTCCAGGGTATGGGCCGCCATGCGGTTCATGGATGGCTTCAATCGCGAAGCCCTTTTTTATCAGATTGAATTTATAGGCGCTCCACCGTGGGGCCGGGTTGTCGATTGGCGTGCAACCTTTATCGCCAGCACTCATAAGTTCCTTAAGAGCCCATTCATCCCGTCCGGTGACGTGAACAACGGTTTCTCCTGTCATATTCTGTATGGCATACATACCCATCAGTTCACCTCCCTTGGATAGCCTGCCAGCTCCGCAAGAAGCCGTGCAGTGGAAGGCCGAAAACCGCGACGCGAGATATCACGCACAGCCATGGTTTCGCGTTGCTGAGACTTTCTCCGGTAAGACGCCCAGATAAAAAGGTCGTACTGGTTTACGTTGCGTACAAAGCGCCTGTGAGGTAGTTTCCTCATAGTCAATTTTCCTTCGATAGGGGTAGTTGATAAAAGGCTTCCGGCATGGGGTGGCCGCCCCAGCCGGTCGCCGCTCTTGCCGCGCATTACGCAGCCTCAGAAGTTGAATGACGCGTCTGCTTTTTCAGCCACGCCTCAACGTCTTCCCAGCGATATTTCACGCTGCGACCAATGCGAATAAACGCCGGTCCATCTCCCTGCATTCGCATGCGGGCGAGTGTGACTTCGCTCACGTCAATGCGACGTGCGAGTTCTGTTGTGTCGATTAAATTGCTCAATGTGTCTCTCCATATCTGGAGACACCAAGCTGAACTGCGGGAAGCGAACGAAATAGGGGGGACGATTTATTTTTTAATCGGTAATTTCATACCTTCTGGCGTCGCGAGGTCGGCCAACCTGAGAAACATGCCTTTTCATTTCTTCCGGAAGACCTTCAAAAACATGCCCTCGAATACGCTTTGCTCGCGTCAATGAGGTCCCAGTCTTTCGTGCAACAAATTGAACTTGTTCGTTTATTGGGAGATACTGCTCCTTCCGAAACAGGTCATTAAAAAGCTGATTAAAGACTTCCTCGGGAGAGCTATTAACGCGCGCAATTTCCGGATTTTGTTCGGCCCATTGGAAAAGTTTTTCTACATTTACAGTAGCTGACGAATAGTACGGAGCCGATTTATTTTTGGTTTTTGGTCGGATTTTCAGTGCGTCATCGTCCTCGTCGTGAAAAATGTACAGATTGGGCCATTCCTCCAATTCTATTTTCCGGAAGGCTTCGTCTCTGAAATATCCGCTGCATGTTAAGTGGCCTGCGCGACAGGCGTCGACAAAAGCCAAAACCGATGGGTCTTGAATCTCGATTGGTCTGTCGCTTAGCAACTCACCAGTAGAAAAGCGTACCCAGAATAGCTTCAGACCAAAGCGCTCAGCCTCATCACATTCATGCTTGAGCTGCTTCCAGTCTCCCTTCAATTCAATGAACTTAAGTGCCAATTCCAGAGGCCATGCCGTCCATGCCTCAATTCGTTTTTTCCATGCTTCGTATTCTTTTCTCGGTTGAAGAATGAACCTCTCAATTAAAGCGGAGCGTAGAAACACAGGCTCTGTGACTTCGTGCGCCGTCGCGTTGTCGCGATGTTTTTTCCACGTTTCAAGCCGAACTGAGTCTCCATCATTAAGAGACGAAACCAACAACGCGTTGCGATGAAAGCTCAAGGCAAACATTTGGTCGTCCTTGGCTACGCCTGGCTTGATCAACGCTTCACTATTGCTCTCTAGCAACCACATGGCGTCGCGTATTTTCTCGGTAAGTGATTGGGACGTTTGAAAGAAATCAGACCACTTCCTGTAGTCTTCGGAGAATTTATGGAACTTAGCTTTGTCCAATTCACCTTCTGGCTTGAGTAGTTGCCAGTGCTCAACCACGGCCCTTCCTATTCTTTGTCGCCATCGCTCTCTGAAAGCCGGGTCATTAAGGGAATCCGCGTTCCCGTTGCCAGTTTGGAAGAACATTCTAAAGTCCATCCGTGAGAAAATCTCTTCAGGAGAGTTGATCTTGAATTCTTTAGTTTGAAAGCGTTCCTCTATTTGTTCAACGAAAGGCAGCCAAAAGTAGGCGGAACGATATCTGCGTCCGGTAACGGTCTTGGCTCGTAAGATTGGATTGTAGTCGGAGTATTTTCCAAGTTCTTCTTCACTACTGCCGATCAACCAAAAAACAGCCTGTCGCAGTGATAGGACATCTTCTGCGGGTAGAGAGGATTCGCTCGGTTCGAGGGAAAGCAAACTCATTTCTCGACAACCTTGGGATTTAGGAGCTCATTTGTTTGAGCCGAAATAGCTTCAGAAGCGGTACGAACTGGGTCATCACTCAAATGAGCGTACCGTCCGGTGGCGTTAGCCGTGGCGTGGCCCAACACTTTGCCAATAACCAAAAGACTCTCACCCGAACGCGCGCCCATGCTCGCAAAGCTATGTCTAAGGTCATGTAGCCGGACATCATCTAATCCGGCATTCGTTCGAATCTTCATCCAGACTTTTTGGAGGCCTCTGTAATAGTCGCTGCCTTCGCCACATATTACATGATTATTGCCAGCTATACGCGGCAGCTCCGAAAGTAGCGCTCTGGCTGGTGCTCCTATGGGGACGGAACGAGAGCCGGTTTTGGAGTCTTCAAGGTGCAAAAAACCCTGCCCGATATCGACCTCTGTCCATTTCAGGCTAAGGATTTCGCTTTTTCGGCATCCGGTAAGTAATAGTAAGCGAATGGCGGCAATCGCAAAGCTGTTCACGCCTTGGGTTTCTGCGGTTCGGAGGGCTTCACCAAGGCGCGCCAATTCCTCATTTGAAAGAAAGCGAGTTAGCTTGCGTTCGCGATATTTCTTTACGCCGCGCGTCGGGTTGTCGGTTCGCAAGCCTTCCTGAATGGCGAATTCGAAAATACCGCCAAGCATGCCAAGCGTTCGATTGGCTACGCCTTCGCCGCCTGTCACGCGTGAGCGGCCTCGGGATTTCGTTTTGACGTCCTTCGAGGTTTTTCCGCCCGCAATGTCTTTCATCATCCGGTCAATGTCGGACTTACTGACGTGTGAGACGCGTTTGCTCCCCAAAAGAGGAAGCACATGTGAGTTGAGCCGCGAGCGGTCCATTTCCAGAGTGGAGGCCTTTTTGGTTCGTGCGCCTTCTGCCAGATAACGTTCACAAAGTTCATTGACGCTCGTATCTGCTTTCGCTTTGCGCTTGGCCTCGCCGGGGTCTTCACCTCTAGCGACCATTCCCAGAATGATTTGCGCTTCTGTTCGCGCCATATCGGGTGTCCAGGGGGAGCCATGCTGTCCGATGGTGAAGCGCTTCGTCGTGCTGCCGGGAAGCCGGTATTGGACAACGTACACCTTGCGCCCTTTAGGCGTGACCTTCAGGCCAAACCCTTTGAGTTCGCTATCCCAGACAAGCTGGTCTTTTTCGGAGGGGTGAGAGGCGTCCACCACGCGCTTCGTAAGCTTCTGGGGCAAGGGCCGAATCCTGATTGCTGAAACCTCTAGCAATCATATAGCAATCAGTCGTCAGATAACAGGAGATATAAAGAGAATAAGCGAGATTACGCTTATATCTGATTTCATGAGGTTTTTTGTATTTCTGGATATCGTCAGAAATTCCCTGAAAACGCAGATAACAACCTTGCCAAGGTTGATGTCGAGAGTTCGAATCTCTTCGCCCGCTCCATTTTCTCTGTTTGAATAAAACTACCATGCAGCTCCGGCGTATAGCTTGCCGCGTAGATCTTCTCTCGCCCTTAACGCACGCTATGTGTGGGGCGCCTGCGTTATCTATTGATGGTGTGGTTGGAGGGGCGTTATTGAGCGGCGCGATGGGGTAATGGCTTGCACGCTACGGACGGCTTTTTAGTTATGAGCCAAACCAGTCATTCTGACTGTGCAACTAGGTCGCGGGCTCGTCTTTGACGATTGGCTCAATCTCCGTCCGGCTAGTCGCCCTTGAGAAAGTTCATCACGATTTCAAACATTCTATCGAGGCCATGAAGGGCGTCGTCGGATTTCTTTTTCTCAGCAACGCTATAGGCTGCCTTGAACAGCAGAGCGGCTTCTGTGGATGGGATGCCATCAATCATAGCTTGTCGGGTAAGCAGAATTGTCAACAGACACTCCAGCGCTTCAACGCGTTGCTCTAGTGCATCTCTGGATTGCATAATAACCTCCGTTTAGTGGGAGGTTTAGTTTTTGCTCCGAAGGTTAACGGCGAGCTTGAGGGCATTAACCTTGTTGGTGAATTGATCACCAATCGAAGCGGCAAATTTCCTCGAGCCTGCCCTATTCGTCTTCGAAGAGGGCGGGTTCACGGCGCCCGATCTGACGGCTTGGCGGTGCGGTGCCATTGCCTGCGCCGGAGCCATAGACATGGTGGTGGCCGGCATTACCGAACAGGCTGACCAGCAGGATCAGAAGGTCGGCGGCGAGCGCGAGCGTCAGCGCGAAGATTGCCTGTGGCTCACGGTCCTGAAGCGCAACGAAGGAATACGCGATCGGGGCTGCTTCCGGGTCACGCGTACGGGCCACGCGGCGAAGGTCTTCCATGAAGTTGGACTTCACGCTGGCACGCAGCGCTGAGCTGTTGACGCACTCATTGCGGATATACTGAAGAAGTTCTGAACCGCGTGCACCGGCATAGGCCTCTGAAGAGGTGGCGCGGCAGTTTTCTTCAACCATGCGCAGGCTCGACTGAAGCTCTGACAGTGTTCGCGCCGCCTCAAACGCGCCGCCGGATGTGCAGTCGATGCTGGATGGAATAAAATCAGAAAGCGTGTCTTCATCGAAAGATGTCGCCTGCGCTGCGATCAGCTCTGATTTGATGGTCGTGCAGGCGGTCAGGATCTGATCGACTTCATCTTCGCTGATCTCTTCTGATGAGAAATCGATCTGCGGAATTTCCAATGCATCTGATTGCGCTGTAAGCGCAGAAATCTCTGCTTCAAGGAAACCGATGCGAACATCATTTCCGGCATTCAGCGCGTTTTCGACATCCTGCGCATCGCCGCCGCTCTGTACGATAGCAAGCTGCTGACGGCTGGAAAGAAGCGCTTCTTCTGCGTTATCAAGTTCCCGGGTGACGGAGCTCAGACGATTTTGCGCGACTTCAAGATTGGCGCGTACAATATCGTGCTGGCGATCGAGTTCACGCCAGCGCGGGCCACGGCCGACTTGTCCGCTTTCCTGCGCGCCGCGCTCTTCCAGCAGCTTCTGATCAGACAGCGCCTGAGACTGGGCCAGAAGCCGCGCGGTTTCTGCTTCCCACTCATCCTGTTCTGGCGTGAGCTGGCGGACCTGACGTTCAAAATCTGCGACCGTTGTTTCAAGTTCTGCGGCGCGGGCCTGGCGGCTTACCGCGGCGCTGCGGGCTTCAGCCTGCGCATTGCCGACCTGACGGCGATAATCTGCAAGTTCGCTGCGGCGCTCGTCCAGTTCTGTGAGGATGGACTGGCGCTGCTCATTGGAAGCAGAGGCCAGTACGTTGATCTGGGCCTGAAATTCGGCTTGTTGCGTAGAGAAATCTCCGCGGGCATCGCGGACTTCATCTTCCAGCGCCTCAATGAGCTCTTCAACGATCACATCACCGCGCTCACGAATGGTTTCTGCAGACCAGTCAGATTTCTGGGCGCTGAACATACGGTCGAACAGGTCAATATAAGAGAAGGTGACAGAGATGGTCGTCGCAGCCATATAGCCAACGAGAATAGCGGAAATCAGCCCCCAGCGTTTACGGTCCTCGACCATGAGAAGGCGGCTCGCAATCCATGCAAGCGCCAGCATCAGAGCCTGAATGCCGAAAGCAAGGCCGAGCGTGATGGCAAGGCTTTCGGCCCGGTCCCACCAGGAAATGCCTTCAAGGCTACCGCCGGATGTCATGAGCTGCTGGATCGGGTCAGCCGCGCGAAGGCCGCTCCAGGTTGTCAGGAATGAGACGACCGACAGCACAAGGCTCGCAATAACGGCGCTTCGAAAGCCCAGCGATTGGCGCGGTGTGTAGTTAGAGTGGCTCATTTTTTCACCCGGTTTTGAATACAGCTCCGGCTGTGCATTCTGTGTGCCAGATTGTGGTCGTTAGCCCCGTGAGCGGGTCAGCGCCCGCTCTCAGAATGGTCAGCCGCCCGAAACATCAAATGAAACAGACTGCTTCTGTAAAAACGGGCAGCATGTCGAGAATATGGCAGAGTGTGCAAAAGCGCTGCTTTTGCGGGCGTTTGGTGCCGTTATGGCAGTGCTCAGCGCTTTGTGGCCTTCGGTCAGGCGATGATATCCGGGCGGATCAGGCCGCGCACGCGGGAAATATCGTCTTTCAGGCGCAGCTTTTCGCGCTTCATGCGTTGAAGGGTGATCATGTCCGCGCCAGCCAGTTGCTGCGCTGTGACCTGTTCATCAAGCAGGCGGTGCTCGGCTTCGAGCTGATCAAGGCGCGCCTGCAACTGACGCGTCGTCTCATCAAAATCGAAATGTGTGCCGTCCATGGCCGTAACCTTTAAGAAAGAGGCCGGCTCATTAACAAATTTTGCTTGTGGATAAAAGTGAAACGTTTACGGACGCGCGAAAAAACGACTCGCAGATGCACTTTTTCGGAGAGTCAATACGTGACGAGTTTGTGACTTCATGCTTTCATGTATTGCTCAGCAAAGGAGGCTCGAAGCGATGAGTTTAGAAAATCATCTGCAGGAACTTTCCACCCGTCATAAGAAGATTGACGATGCATTGCAGGAAGAGTCGAAAAGACCTTCCTCTGACTCTCTCAAAATGTCGCGCATGAAACGAGAGAAGCTGAAACTGAAGGAAGAGATCCAGTCTCTTCGAGGCGATCTCAACAGTTAAATATACTCCGGGTCCGGCAGAGACCTTTACGTTCAGGCGGCCCGCTTTGGCTTGACCGCCTGAGTGTGGCATGAAATGGCCGATTGAACTCAGCTGGAAACGGAAGGCATAGAGAGATGCGCGCGCCGGCAATTGTTATTCTGGGCCTTGGAAAAGGCGTTGGCGCAAGCTGTGCGCGTAAGTTTTCTGAATCCGGCTGGTCCGTCATGATTGTGGAGGACGACCAGAAGGCGTTGGGTCGCGCTAAGGATGACCTTGGTGATCTGGCCAGCTATCTCTCTGAAAACCAGTCTACCCGGCTGGGGCTGAAAAACGCCCTGTCGGGTATGCTCGAACAGTTTGACGGCGTTGATGTTGTTCTCAATATTCCGCCATTGTCTGATCCGATTGATATGGATGACCTCACCCTTGAACGGGTGACGCAGGAACTCAAGCAAACGACAACGACGGCGCTGATGGCCGGGCAGGTTTTCGGACGCGAAATGGTGGCCGAGCTGCGCGCGCATGAAGATAATGCAGAGCGCGTGCCTTACAAAAAGTCTTTCATACAGCTTCTCAGCCGCGCGGCGATCGCAGGTAATCCGGGCAGTGCGCTAAATACGGTGACGCAGGGCTCTGTGCTTTCGGTCATGAAAGCTCTGGCGCTGGAATATGCGCCGTGGAAAATCCGGTCCAACGCGATTGTTGCCGTTCGTCCTCACAGCGAGGAAACCGAAGGCTGGCTGAAAGAGCGTACCCCGCTGAAACGTGCCGCGCGCGCATCTGAGATCGCAGAGGCCGCTTATTATCTGGCGTCTTCAGAGGGCGCTTATGTAAACGGACATGCGCTTGAGCTTGATGGCGGGCGCAGTGTGCTGAACGGAACCATGCCGTCCAGCTAAGCGCGTTTAAGCTGCAAACGTCGGTTTGATCACTCTTTAAATTGTATTTTTTTGATGGATTGATGGTCCAATTGGTGGATTTCCATCATTTCAGATGTTCTCGTTTTGTGTCGTTCTATCCCTACAGGAAATGATGGGGGTCGTACGTGATACACGTCGTAACAATCAGAAACCAACACCTCTATGCGAAGCAGCTCGATGAGATGTTCCGCATGCGCCACGAGTTTTATGTAAAGCAGCGTGGCTGGACCAATCTTACCTCTGCAGATGGTCGTGAGACGGACGAGTTTGACAACGAACATGCAGTCTATCTCATGAACCTCGACCGGCATGGGAATATTCTGGCGACGTTTCGCCTCAATCCGACAGACACCCCATATCTCATGGGCGACAAGCTGACCGAGTATATCAACGGTGAGCCGCCACGTGATGAAGCGATTTGGGACCTCACCCGCTGGATGATTGCGCCACATGCGCGCCGTCGTCATGAAGGTGTGATCGCTGATGCACAGAAAACGCTTCTGTGCGGGATTATGGAATTCGCGGTCGATCGCGGCATTACCGACTTCACCTGCCTGATGGATACGGTCTTTGTCGACCGTATGTCGAAGGTCTGGCCGGTCGAATATCTGGGCGATCCACAGCATTTTGACGATGGCGATGGTGATGCTGTCGCCGTGATGATCGAAGCTGGCCCGCACGTGCTGATCGATACCCGAAACAAGATGGAGATTTACGAACAGGTCCTGTTCGAAATCGAGCCACCACCTCCATTGACCGAACTTGAGAAGAAGCGTCGCGAAGCTGCGATGCGCAAGGAGCAACCAATGAATCAGATCGAACTTGATCGTATGCGTACGGCAGCCGATATGCTCGTTAACGAGCTGAACACGGTGAAAGAAACCGGCAATGTGGATGCCTCTATCTCTGCGATTGAGGCCTTCACCAAAACCCTCATTCCGGTTCGCGAAGATGCGGCAGGTCGCCGGGCCTCGTAAAAGCGGAGTTCAGGGCCGATTCCGGACTTGAATTTCCCCTCTTTTTGCGTATAAGCGCTGTTTGCTCCAAAGAGGCGTAAGGCATTGCCTCCAGGAGAAACTATCAGATGCGCTTTGCGCAAGGAGATGAAAATGCCGAAGATGAAAACCAAGAAGGCCGCTGCAAAGCGGTTTAAGATCACTGCTACGGGCAAGCTCAAGCATGGTGTTGCTGGTAAGCGTCACCGCCTGATCAGCCACAACGCGAAATATATCCGCCAGAACCGCGGCACATCTGTTGCTGCAAAAGCAGACGAGGCTCGTGTGAAGAGCTGGCTGCCATACGGCACGAAATAACGCGTAAGCTGAGAAGGATTTAGACACATGGCACGCTCCCGTAACAAGGTGCCCGCGCACGCTCGGCACAAGAAAATCATCAAAGCGGCAAAAGGCTATTATGGCCGCCGTAAAAACACATTCCGCACAGCAAATGCTGCCGTCCAGAAGGCTGGTCAGTACGCATATGTTGGCCGTAAGCAGAAGAAGCGTACTTTCCGCTCTCTCTGGATCCAGCGTCTGAACGCTGCTGTTCGTGAACTCGACGATACGATGACATACTCTCGTTTCATCGACGGTGTTCACAAGGCTGGCATCGACATGGACCGCAAGGTTCTTTCTGATCTCGCGATCAACGAACCTGCTGCGTTTAAAGCTGTTATGGAACAGGCCAAGGCTGCGCTGGCTGCTTAATCAGACCGCGCACAGGACTGTTCCTACAAAGCGACCGTTGCCCTTCAGCAGCGGTCGTTTTCGTATTTGGCAAATTGATCACTGGAATTGACGCCAGAGCTTGGTATTAAACACCAGTTTTCAGCCCGGATGACCGAAGGCAATCTCATGTCAGACATTGAACAAATCGAAGCCGAAGTTCTCACAGCCATCAATGGCGCAGGCGATCTGGCCGCGCTGGACGGCATTCGCGTTGCAGAACTTGGCAAAAAGGGCCGCGTATCCGGCCTCATGAAAACGCTCGGCGGCATGGACCCGGAAGAGCGTAAAGAGATGGGCCCGAAGCTCAACGCGCTGAAAAACCGTCTCGGTGACGCGATTGATGCCCGCAAGACAACGCTGGAAGATGCAGAGCTCGATGCACGCCTTGCAAGCGAGAAAGCTGACCTCACCCTGCCGCCGCGCCCTTATCGCACCGGCACGCTTCACCCTGTCATGCAGGTGTTTGAAGAGATCGAGGAAATCTTCGGCGCGATGGGTTTTGCTGTTGCGGAAGGCCCGGACATTGAAGATGACTTCCACAACTTCACGGCGCTGAACTTCCCGATCGGCCACCCGGCCCGCGAAGATCACGACACATTCTTCATGACGCCGGACGCTGAAGGTGAGCGCAAAGTTCTGCGCACGCACACATCGCCGGTGCAGATCCGCACGATGATGAGCCAAGAGCCGCCAATCCGTGTGATCATTCCTGGCCGCGTCTACCGTAATGACTGGGATGCGACCCACACACCAATGTTCCACCAGGTGGAAGGCCTTGTCATTGATAAGGTCAGCCATATGGGTCACCTCAAAGGCTGCCTCACCGACTTTGCGCGCGCCTTCTTCGAGGTCGACGAAGTTGAAACCCGTTTCCGCCCGCACTTCTTCCCGTTCACCGAGCCATCCGCTGAGATGGATGTGAAATGCGACCGCTCAGGAGGTACGGTGAAGGTTGGTCAGGGTGAAGATTGGCTTGAGGTGCTCGGCTCCGGCATGGTGCACCCGAATGTGCTGCGCAATTGCGGCCTCGACCCGAATGAATATCAGGGCTTTGCTTTCGGTATGGGTGTCGACCGTCTGGCAATGCTGAAATACGGCATGCCGGATCTGCGCCCGTATTTCGAAAGCGATGTCCGCTGGCTCTCACACTATGGCTTCACGCCTTGGCTCCTGCCGAGCCTCTCCGGAGGGCTTTCTTGAGCGTAAGCCCGGATATCGAGACGCTGCCGCGTTGGCCGTTCGGGGATAGTCCTGAACTGGCAGACAGGCTCGCTGCATTGATTGTGGCGGGTGTCAAAACCGGTACGTGCTCTGCCAGGGTCCACAATGAGTGGAGCCATCCGGGCGAACGCGGCGTTCTGGTTGACGGGGCGGACCGCCCTGTTGCCGTGCTGGAAACCGAAACAGTGACGCATCTGCGCTATAACGAGATGACGCAGGAAATGGCCGCGCTGGAAGGCGAGGGCGATCTGTCGCTCAAATACTGGCAGGACGCACACAAAGACTATTTCACCCGTGAGGGCACATTCGCCGAGGATATGGAGGTCGTGTTTGAGACCTTCCGTGTACTCTCTATTCTGGATGATGATTTTGCCGCTGGCGCTGCAGATCATCTTCGCCGCGAACGCGCGGGCGAAACGGTTTAGGGGGCGGCAATGGGCAAAGGCAATAAGGCTGAAATGCTGATCGCTATCTGCGCGGTGATATCGTCGATTGCGGCGGTGTTCATTGCGTGGGACCAGGCGCGCGTCATGCGCTCTCAGGAGAAGGCAGACGTCTGGCCGATCCTGCAGCTTCAGCACAATACCTCTACGCCTGCTGGCGGCGCGCTTTACGAATTCGACGTTCAGAACGCGGGCGTCGGCCCCGCGCTGATCGAAGATTATCTGATCCGTATTCCGGGCCGCGAAGATACGCGCTCTTTCGATGAGATGGTCCGCTATTTCATCACCGACAGTCTGGAAGAAACATACGGGCTACCCGCCTATTCCAATCAGGCGCTGCGTGGCCGTGTCATCCGTCAGGGCGATAGTGTCCGCACGATTGGCGCAGAATGGCCGGGCGCTGAGGGCCTTGAGCGTGATTTTCTGACTGCGGTGCAAAGCTTTCTCGACGGCACACGCCAGCCGGCAGAGGTTTTCGTCTGCTATTGTTCCATTCTGGATGATTGCTGGGTCTCTACCAGCGCGGGCCACGCGCTCCGCCCGATTGAGGTAAACAGCTGCGAAGCTCTGCCAGACATCGTTGACCAGATCGTACCACACACACCCATTTCACCATCGACCGAAGAGTCTCAATCATGAAGTTCACTGTTTCCTGGCTCCAGGACCATCTTCACACTAAAGCCAGCACGGACGAGATCCTTGCGGCGATGACGCGCGCCGGCCTTGAGGTCGAAAGCGTTGAGAACCCGGCTGAGGCGCTGTCCACATTTACGGTGGCGCAGATCAAATCTTTCGACAAACACCCTGACGCGGACAAGCTGAATGTTTGCAAGGTCGACACGGTTGATGGCGAGAAGCAGATTGTCTGCGGCGCGCCTAACGTGCGTCAGGGCATGTTTGCAGTATACGCACCGCTCGGCGCGTATATTCCGGGCGTTGATTTCTCTCTCGACAAAAAGCCTCGCAAAATCCGCGGTGTAGAGAGCTATGGCATGATGTGTTCTGCCAAAGAGCTCGGTGTGGGTGAGGCCAATGAGGGCATTATGGACCTTCAGGGCAAGGTGAAGGTTGGCATGCCGCTGGCTGAAGCGCTTGAGCTTGACGATCCGGTCATCGATTTCGAAGTGACGCCTAACCGTCCGGACTGGCTGGGCGTTCTGGGCATTGCGCGTGATCTGGCAGCGACCGGTCTCGGCAAGTTTGCACCGATGCAGGTGAAGCCGGTAAGTGGCACGCACCCTTGCCCGGTGACGGTAACAACTGAGTCTCCAGAGGCATGCCCTGTGTTTGCAGGCCGCGTAATCAAAGGCGTGAAGAACGGTCCGTCACCAGACTGGATGCAGGCGCGCCTGAAAGCGGTTGGCATCTCGCCAAAGAACATGCTCGTCGACGTGACGAACTATATCTCGCTCGATCGCTGCCGTCCGCTGCACGTTTATGACGTTGCCAAGCTTCAGGGCGGGCTGACCGCGCGCCTTGGCCGCGAAGGCGAAACCTTCCTCGCGCTCGATGGCAAGGAGTACACGGCTACCGAAGACATGTGCGTGATCGCTGACGATAGCGGCGTTGTCGGCTTTGGCGGTGTTATGGGCGGCGCGTCTACCGGCGTATCTGATGAGACGGTTGATGTGTTCATCGAGTCTGCATGGTTTGACCCGCTCCGTACAGCACGCACAGGCCGCGCGACGGGCATCATTTCTGATGCGCGCTACCGTTTTGAACGCGGCGTTGATACGCAAAGCTGTCTTGAAGGTCTCGAGCTTGCAACCATGCTCATTCTGGAGACATGCGGCGGCGAAGCGTCTGACGTGACAGTGGCTGGCGCGAACCCGAAACCACAAAAGCCGGTTCAGTTCTATCTGAATGACGTGAAGCGCCTGACCGGCGTTGAGCTGAAAACCGCTGAAATCCGCCAGATCATCAAAGACCTCGGCGGCGACATCGAAGATGCGGGTGAAGCCTGGTATGTGGCGCCGCCAAGCTGGCGCCGCGATCTGGAGCAGTCTGCTGATATGGTTGAGGAAATCATCCGTATTAAAGGCTATGACGCGCTTCCGCTCACATCTATGCCACAGCCGGAAGGCGGTGTGCGTCAGGTGCTGACAGAGCCTCAGCGTCGTATGCGTACGGGTCGCCGTGTTATGGCGGCACGCGGGTTCTTCGAGGCCGTGACATGGAGCTTCGTCTCTAAAGCCGAAGCGACTGCCTTTGGCGGCGGCGCGAAAGAGATGGTCGTCGACAACCCTGTCGCGTCCGAGCTTGATTGTATGCGCCCGAGCATTCTGCCGAACCTGATCAAGGCCGCTCAGAAAAACGCAGACTTCAGCCAGCGCGATATCCGCCTGTTTGAAGCTGGACCGGTCTATCTGGGTGACGGCCCGAAAGACCAGCGCCGCTATATCTCCGCAATTGCGCGTCCTGAGACAGTTCGCAACTGGGTTGGTAAGGCCGAGCCTTATGACATTTACGCAGCCAAAGCTGACGTGATGGCGCTGATTGATGCGCTTGGTCATGATGCAAGCAAGTTGATGGTCATGGAGCCGGTGTCTGATCACTGGCATCCGGGCCGCTCTGCAACGCTGCGTCTTGGGCCGAAGAATGTCGTCGCCGAGTTCGGTGAGCTGCACCCGCGCGCTCTGAAAGCACTTGGCGTGGACAGCAATATGGTCGGCTTCGAGGTCAATGTGGACGCGCTGCCTCTGCCTAAGAAGGTCGGTGTGAAAACCAAGCCTGTTCTTGAAAAGCAGGCCCTCACACCAATCCGCCGTGACTTTGCATTCGTCGTGAAAGACGAAGTCGCTGCCGGTGACCTTATCAAGGGCGCGCAGGGCGCTGACAAGAAGATGATCACGGGTGTGAACGTTTTCGACGTTTATGTCGGCAAAGGCGTTGAAGAGGGCCATAAGTCTATTGCGCTGGAAGTGACCATCCAGCCGGGCGAGAAAACGCTCAAAGACGCCGAAATCGATGCGATCTCCAAAAAGATCATCGCAAACATGGAAAAGCTCGGCGGCACGCTGCGCGGTTAGGCCCCGCATTTGGGGACTGACAAACCGGTTCAATCTGCTCTAACCTCTGTTCACGGAGGTTGGGCAGATGGTGAACGCAGTGCGGGCGCGTCTCTACAGGGCGATGGAAAAAGGCAGTAGTGGGAAGGAAAAGCTTTCCACTATCAACCGCATCCTCGTAGTGCTGGTTCTGACCAGCCTTGTGCTGCTGGCTCTGGAAACCGAGCCCGATATTGAAGGCCAGACCCAGTCATTTCTACGCATTCTGAACGTCATTATCGTTGTCATATTCGCGATTGAATACGGGCTGCGTCTGTGGGTGGCCGGTGAAAACCCGGAATATCGCGGGCTGATGGGGCGGTTGAAATATGCCTCCACGCTTTATGCAGTGGCAGACCTCGCGGCTTTCCTGCCAGAGCTTTTGCTGATGATTTTCGCGGCAGACAAAGTGAACCCGCAGGTACTGGCGGTTCTGAAAGCCTTCCGTCTTTTCCGCCTGTTCAAGCTGGCGCGGTTTATTCCTGCGTTCAACCTGCTTGGCGATGCCTTGCGCAAGGCTGGAAGCCAGCTACTCACCAGCCTGTTTCTGGCGCTGGTGCTTGTTTATGTGTCGGCTGTCGCGCTCTATCTGATTGAAGGTAAAATCCAGCCTGAGGCGTTCGGATCTATTCCACGGGCGATCTGGTGGGCCATCGCGACGCTGACGACGGTTGGCTATGGCGATGTCTATCCGATCACGCCGCTTGGCCGTGTCGCGGCCTCCTGTATTGCCTTGGCCGGTATTGGTCTGGTCGCGCTGCCTGCGGGCGTGTTTGCCAGTGCCTTTTCAGACGTCATTCGCGAGGAAAGTGAGAAGCGCGCCGAAGAAAAGGCTCGCGAAAAGCTCACCGGTCTTGATGATGACGATGAGAATACGCCGGCCTGACTGAAAGCTTCTGACACATGACAACCGAATTCCTGCTGGGCATGTTCCTGCTGGCATCCACGCTGGTCTGGACGCCCGGTCCGAATAATACGCTGCTTGCCAATTCAGGTGCACGTCACGGGCTGGTGCGTACGTTGCCGCACTCTATGGGCGTGAATATCGGCTTTGCCTTTATGGTGTTCACCATCTGCCTTGGCCTTGGCAGCGTGTTCGTTCAATTCCCGCTTTTGCGAGAAGTGCTGCGCTGGGCCGGCGCGGCGATCCTGTTATGGCTGTCATGGAAAATCGGCACATCAAAGTTCGAGCCACCGCATGAGGTAAAAACCTCAAAGCCCTGGGGTTTCTTTCAGGCGGCAGCTTTTCAATGGGTGAACCCGAAAGCGTGGATCATGGCGATTTCATTTGCGGGGCAGCTGCCCGATCAGGAGCCGTTCTGGTATCCGCCGCTGGTCATCTCGCTGGTGATCCTCGCCGCAGGCATGCTGAGCTCGCATGGCTGGGTCTTGTTTGGCGTGGGGATACAGCGGTTTCTGTCGACGCCGCTGCGCTTCCGGATTTTCAGCCTCGTTATGGCGGGCTTGCTCGTGCTGACGGTGATTGGCCTGTTACTGGCCGACCTGTCCGTGCATTAGCCGCCTTGTTCAGGCGACTGTTTCACGCCCAGCCAGTTTGCAGTCTGAGATATCGTCCAGCCCTGAATGATGAGGGAGATGACGACGACAACGAATACGACGTTGAAAAAGCTGACGGTTACCGGTCCAGGTGAGATAACAGGAAAGATCGCAAGGAAGATAGGCACCGCGCCACGAAGACCCACCCAGCTGATGAAGGCTTTCTCACGTACAGAAAACCCGAATCCTGACATGGAAACAAAGACGGCGGCGGGACGGGCAACCAGAATCAGAACGCCCGCAATGAGCGCTGCCTCCAATGCGGTCGTTGGTAGATCACGCGGTGTAACCAGCAGGCCCAGCATGAGGAAGAGCGCAATCTGGCTGAGCCATTGGGCCGCTTCAGAGAACCCGACGATACGTTCGATCAGATCATCCCGGAGATGATGGCGTAGGAATAAGCCCGCGAGATAAATTGCCAGAAAACCGCTGCCTTCCAGCAGAGTGGTTCCAGTGTAGACAATCAGCGCGCCCGCAAGCGCCATTGCCGGGTAGGTCCCCGGCGGCATTTGTAGCCGGTTCAGAATGTAGGCAAGGCCTCGCCCGCCCATCCATCCAAATAACGCGCCAAGACCAAACTGCAGACCCAGCATTGGTAGAAAACGCGCGAAATCCGCGGCGTTCATGGCATCCTGCTGTGACATGAACGCCGTCAGCGCAACGGTCAGGAAAATTGCCATCGGGTCGTTCAGGCCGGATTCCAGCACCAGTGTATTTTCGATGCGCGGCTTTAACCCGATGCGATTTTGCTGGATCAGAAGAAAGGTCGCTGCTGCATCGGTTGAGGACACAACAGCACCGAGTAGTAATCCTTCTACCAGCGACACATTGAAGATCCAGTGAGCCGCAAGACCCACTATGGCCGCAGTGAGCAGAACGCCAATGCTGGCCAGAACGAGTGATGGGGCGCGCGACGATTTCAGCCGGTTGAGTCTGGTTTCCACGCCACCGCCGTAAAGAATGATGGCGAGCGCGATACTTCCAAGGGCGTAGGCGGCATCGAAATTATCAAAATCAATCTGTCCAGGGCCGTCTTCTCCCGCGAGCATTCCTACGCCAAGTACGACTAGAAGGATGGGCGCGCCAAGCTTTCTGGAAAGTGGAATAAGCAGAAAGCCAGCGAACACGAGGAGGCTCGAAAGGAAGATAAATTCGTTCATTTACTGCGTGATATTTCAACCCCGTTTATCTCTGATCAGACGTTCGGGCGCGGTCGCACATGTCTGTGCGGTGCCCGTCCTGCTAGTTCGCCTGTTAAAGTCGGCGTTTTAGTTCAGCGTAATGCCGATAAAGGTCGGCGTCGGCACATCGACGATTGGCTCTGCCTCTTCACCTTCCGGCGTCAGCACATCCATATTCTCTTCGTATATGGAGTTGAGCGCTGTGCGGAGCTCCAGCGTGGAGAGCGTAACCGGTGCTTCGCCTTCCAGATGGATGTTCTGGGAGAGGTCTGCGCCATCAAAGTCCAGCACAACGCCATGTGCTGTCTGGAACGCGATCAGACGCTCAACCAGCGCAAGGCGCACATCTTCTTCCAGCGGTTCTTCAAAATGCAGATCAATGATCAGCTCGCGCATCTGAACGGTATCGGCAGAGGCTTCTTCGAGCGCATCCAGAAGGTCTTCAACCTCTTCAAGGCGCAGCGCCATTTCATCCGGAACACCCTCGGCGCGAACTGCTGCAAGCTCTTCTAGAGCTTGTGAGAGCGTATTGGAGAGCGCGGCTTCCATCTCGGTGCGGGCCTCAGCATTACGGGCAATCGCTGTCGCCAGCGCGGCCTCTGAACGCAGAACGCCGCTGACATCACCTTCCAGCTTGCCTGCCAGACGATCAAGCCAGACAGACACATCACGGCGAAGCTCTGCCGTGTCGCGGTCACCATCCATGGCCAGCACACCGCGTGACATATGTTCGAAGATGAGAGCAGTGAGTTCCGCCTGACCCGCGACTGAAATCTCTTCTTCAGCGGCTTCAGCTTCCGGGGCAGGGGCCTCTTCATGCGCTTCTGCTTCATGCATCACATCTTCAGCGGCATGCGCGTCGGCATCATCCTGCGCAAAGGCTGGCAAAGCCATAAAAGTAAGGCCGAAAGCACTGGCCAGAGCGGCGCGTCGGAATAGCTTTGTCATATGTCCCATCCTGAAGTCATCTGAAGCTGTCATAACATTGAATTTTGGCCGTGTATGACAATCTTCAAGATTGTATTTTCGTATTCGCAGGTATAGCCGCTTGGCGGTTGTGTTCGCCAGTGGTAGATCGCTCAAATGACAGACAAATCCCACATCCGTAATTTTTCCATCATCGCTCACATTGACCACGGTAAATCTACCCTGGCCGATCGCCTCATTCAGAAGTGTGGCGGCCTCACAGACCGTGAGATGAAAGAGCAGGTGCTCGACTCCATGGATATCGAGCGCGAGCGTGGCATTACCATTAAAGCGCAGACGGTTCGCCTGAACTATACCGCCAAGGATGGCGAGGATTACGTTCTGAACCTGATGGACACGCCGGGCCACGTTGACTTCGCCTATGAAGTCTCGCGCTGTCTGGCGGCGTGCGAAGGCTCGCTTCTGGTGGTGGATGCCTCACAGGGCGTTGAAGCGCAGACGCTGGCGAACGTCTATCAGGCGATTGATCAGGACCATGAGATCGTTCCGGTCCTCAACAAGATCGACCTGCCAGCGGCTGACATTGAGCGCGTCTCCGAACAGATTGAAGACGTGATCGGCATTGATGCGTCTGATGCGGTCCAGATTTCTGCGAAAACCGGCATTGGCATTGAAGATGTCCTCGAAGCCATCGTCACGCGCCTGCCAGCGCCGCAGGACGGCGACCGTGACAAGCCGCTCAAAGCCTCTCTCGTTGATGCCTATTACGACCCGTATCTCGGCGTCGTCGTCATTGTGCGCATCATTGATGGCGTGATGAATAAGAAGCAAAAAGTGAAAATGATGCGCACCGGCGCAACATACGAGCTTGATAATGTCGGCGTGTTTGCACCGAAGCCAACCTATGTAGACGAGCTTGGCCCGGGCGAAGTCGGCTTCATGATCGCCTCGATCAAAGAGGTCGCTGACTGCGCGATTGGTGACACGATCACGACAGAGAAAAACCCGACAACGACCGCGCTGAAAGGCTATAAAGACGTTCAGCCAGTGGTCTTCTGTGGCCTCTTCCCGGTGGATGCTGGCGATTTTGACGATCTTCGCGCCGCGATGGGTAAGCTGCGCCTGAACGATGCTTCCTTCACTTGGGAAATGGAAACCTCAGCCGCGCTCGGCATGGGCTTCCGGTGCGGCTTCCTCGGTCTTCTCCACCTTGAGATCATTCAGGAACGCCTCTCCCGCGAGTTTGACCTCGATCTCATCGCGACCGCGCCAAGCGTGGTCTATGAGCTGACCATGACGGACGGCACCGATTACGAGCTTCACAACCCGGCGGACATGCCAGAGGTGACGAAGATCAAGGAAGTGCGCGAACCGTGGATCAATGCGACCATTTACACGCCAGATGAGTATCTGGGCGCTATCCTGAAACTGTGTCAGGACCGCCGCGGTATTCAGACAGAGCTCACCTATGTGGGCGGCCGCGCCATGATCAAATACGAACTTCCGCTCAACGAAGTGGTGTTCGACTTTTATGATCGCCTGAAATCCATCTCACGCGGCTATGCGAGCTTCGACTATGAAATTGTCGAACACCGCGCTGAAAATCTCGTGAAAATGAACATTCTGGTGAATGATGAGCCGGTAGACGCGCTCGCCATGCTGGTTCACCGTGACCGTGCTGAAGGCCGTGGCCGTCAGATGTGCGAACGCCTGAAAGAGCTTATTCCGCGCCAGCAGTTCAAAATCCCGATTCAGGCGGCGATTGGCGCGAAGGTTATTGCCCGGGAAACCATCTCTGCGGTCCGCAAAGACGTGACGGCGAAGTGTTACGGCGGTGACGCGACGCGTAAGCGTAAGCTTCTGGATAAGCAGGCCGCTGGTAAGAAGCGTATGCGCCAGTTCGGTAAGGTGGAAATCCCGCAGGAGGCGTTTGTTGCGGCGCTTCGCATGGACGGGGATTAGGCGTCGCGTTGTGTTAGAGCAGCCAAGATTTCTCACTGACGAAGAGTATGAAGCGCGCAGTGATAAAGACATAGAGAACTATGCCAATGAGGATTGGTATTTTGAGGCGTCTCGCCGTGATTTGATAAACAGGACGTTTCTACGCCCTGCAGACTCAACCTATGTAACCGCTCGTTGGCAGTTTTTCGTCGGTATGCAGTTCGAGTTTTATTGGAGCGCTCTGCATGCAGTTGAAAAATACATAAAAGCATCGTTGTTGCTTAGTGGTCATGAGGGAGCCAAGAAGTTCGGGCACAAGATTCAAGAAGGCTATGAAGTACTGCAATCACAGTTAATCACGGGTCTGTTGCCCGATGAGTTTCCTGCAGTGCTATTGAACAGGATTGCGCCCGTTATAGAAGCTACGGCGAGGAAACGTTTGAGTTGCGCCGGACCAAAAGAGTTCATCGATAACCTTGTATCGAATGGTGGTATCGACGCGCGGTACGCGCTGAGAAGCAACACCACGGCAACGTCGGATATTTATTGCCTCGACTTAACAGTCTTTATGTTGCGTCGTCTTTGCGATAATTTGTCAGATGTTTCAAAGCAGCAGCACATCTTGGACCAGCCGGACATCTGTACCATAAAAAGCGGGCTGCTCGAGGATATTTGCCGGCAGGAAGGCCATCGTTTGTGGCCATATTTAAGCAGAGTGAACTATTTTTTGGTTCCTAAGCCTGACTTATCGGTCGCGCTTAGAGACTTTGGTTGGCCAGCATTTAGCAACTCAGCTATCTATAACAATATCTGGGAAAACATTGAATCTGACAAACCAATGCGTAGGCGCGTTGCGAAGCGGCTAGCGCAGTGGGCGCTGGATAACATAACGTTACCGCCAGAAGCGAGGAGTGATCTCGTTGAAGTCGTCAGAAGAAAGTAGAATTTCTGCGGTCAAGGATGCCCTTTTTCGTTATGATTTTATATAAATCCAACGCCTGAAATTTTGCCCTATCCTGACAACATGTCAGAGACCGCAACCGAAATTCAGTCTTACGAGCCGCGCGATATTGCGCAGCGGCTGAAGGCGTATATCTGCCGTGCGGCTTCTCTGGCTGAAGCTCATTTTGAGGAACCAGCCCAGAACGTGCGTCATAGTGAAGGGGCAAGTAGCCTTGAGCGCGTTGCATGCGGGCCGACAGGGCCGCGGGAACAAAACAAGCAAGCGGGCGGTCAAACGAGTGAAGTCAGCCCTGAGCGCGTTCTATGTGATCCGAGAGGATCACGAGAACAAACCAAAATGCTCCAGCATCGCTATCACACCGCCATGATGGAGCATGTGAAGCGACTGGAATATGTGTTGCGCTGTTTCATTCTGTTTCTTGCGGGCGAGCTGATTGCGCTTGGCCGTGTGACAGCATCTGCGCCGCGCACGCGTGCGAAGCCCGCAGAAAAATCATTCGTCCAGAAGCAGGATGAGACGCTGCGCGATCAACTGCGAGACCTTCCACGGCTCAACAGCTTTTCTGTTCTGACGCCGGTGATTGAGGGCAAGGGACGCGGTCGGCCTTGCAAGCGCAGCTACACCTTCCTGCCGGATAGTCTGCGGCTGGTAGATGCGGGGCATCTGCTCGCGCGGTTTAATCGCTTGTCGTCCGTGCTCACGCGCGTGGATAAAATGGCCATGTCACTGGCCGCGCGGGCTTTGCGGTCTTCGCTCATCCCTATGAGCAGCCCTGAGCGCGTTCCATGCGAGCCAACAGGGTCGCGGGAACAAATCGAACGAGCGGGTGGTCAAACAGGCGCATGCAGCCTTGAGCGCGTTCTGTGTGATCCGACTGGATCACGAGAACAAGACAAACAAGAGCTTCCCAATCCCCTCTATTACGAACCGCTCGCGCACTTCTGCCCGCCTGAAAGCTTATGGGCGTCTGCCCATGACGAGGCGGAGCGGCGCGATGTGAACTTCATCCACTATATGGCCGCCGCAAAGCTGGAAGAGATCGGCTATGGCATAAGGCCGAACCCTTACGCCGGCCTGCCGGACTTGTCCTGCGTTGACCCGCCCGATCCGCCGACGGTGAGATGTCTTTAATTTTGCTCGCACCGGTGCCTCGACTTTGTCTCGGCGGTGCTGCGCCTTCGCGTTGCTCGTGGCTTCTCCTCCACAAGCGACGGCGCGGG
>CENJ01089009.1_pt1 | contig 55362 bp, 51 predicted proteins | sample 356161 | NCBI WGS metagenome assembly CENJ01 (sample SAMEA2619531, study PRJEB7988) | marine metagenome | biome: marine biome (ENVO:00000447); feature: surface water layer (ENVO:00002042); material: "saline water (ENVO:00002010), including plankton (ENVO:xxxxxxxx)" | depth 5 m
GGTGGGGCGAAAAGGAGGGCACCCACCCGCGTAAAAACGCACGTTTTTTAATTGCAAAAAGATGCATTAGGCAATCGAGGAATGCCATAGCGCTCGTGTGATGACTCTGGGATTGGCGTTCTCAGCACGGCGGAGCGGGGGGCTCCGGTCGGCGCTTGCGTTTTTTCTTCGATGGCAGAATGCGCACCAGCCGCACCGCGCGCGCGATCGCAACGCACTTGCGCCCCTCGGCGTTGGTGTCAACGCACGTGTCGAGCGTCTGCGGAGCAAGCGGGAGCGCGCGGTCGAAATTCGAGTCCCAGACGAGACCGTTGAAAATCACGATGACGTGGTTCTCGCGCCCCTGGTCGTCGCGCGGCTCGGCAATGATGGGCGAGTCGAAGCTGTTCTCGAGCAAGAAGCTGCGCAGTTTGCGGCGCGAGGAATCTGTCGCCGCGTCCGGGTACCAGACTTTGCACGTCTCCGCACACCACCCGTTCTGGTACAGGTAATTGCTGAGCGGCGCAATCGTGTTGTTCTTGTGTTTGTCCTGCGAGAACTTGCCGAGCGCGAGGTCGACCCCCAACCGGTTGATCCGCAATGCGAGCTCCGCGTCCCCCGCGAGGTGCGTCGCGTTCGCTCCGGCCTTCGCGAGGCAGGTCTCGCCCCTTTGGACAAACGGCACGCGAGGCATCAAAGGCTGGACGGACAACAACGGCGTCGCGCGTGCACGCCCGTCCGGAATCCTGAAGTATTCGCGCGGCGTCCCGAGAACCTGATCGAGGAAGCGCTTGCCGACCTTGCTGTTGCCAAACTCGGTGCGCACAAAGCTGGTCTCCAGTGTGCCGATTGCACCCGTGAACGTCTGTCCCCAAAATCCGTCGTCAAAAAAAGCAATCTTGCTCACCGCCATCGCGGTGGTGTTGAGCTTCGCGGGCTCTTCCGAGGCGCCGCCGTGGCCCGAGGCATCGGACGGCGGCGTGGTGTGCGAGCTTTCGCTTTTGTCGTTGACGGGGGTTGCTTGCACGGTTGCGGGCGGCTTCTCAACACAGGTTGAAACGGCTGTCTCCGCCGACATTGCGGCCGCAGCCCCTCCGGCCGCCGCGGAGGACTGCGCTTGGTTCACAAGGTATGCGTACATCACATTGATGTCTGCGCGCTCGCACAAGAATTCCGCGTCGTCGTGCGGCAGCTCGTTGCGGACCTCGTCGCTTGTGAAGTAGTAGAAGTCGCCGCGCGCGCTGAATGCCTTGAAGTGGTGCTTGCGTTCCTGAAGAAAGTGCGTGCTTTCGGCGGCCTTGATCTCAACATCCATGTCGCCCGTTTTGGCAAACGAAGCAACGATTTCAAAGTTTGCCGAGACGTTGTCCTGGGGGGGCGACAATGTGTCCAGCGGCACAACTCGCGCGTTGTGCACGCGGCGGACTTTCGACTTGTCGACACCGGCCAGAATCTGCGCCTGCGAACGGCATGGTCAGTCACGACGGAGGACGTGACGACCAAAAAAGCACAGCTGACCTGCGTTTCTGTCTCGCACACAATCTGTTCGCGCGTCTCATCGAAGGGGCGGCAGTGGTCGACGCTGCCGGTGGTGGACACGCTGTACCCGGTGGCCTCCTTGCGCACAAAGAGCTTTGAGCCCTGTGTGATTTTGACGGTTGACGCCGCGTCGTCAGTGCCGGACGACGTTTTCGCGCAAAGCCAGAGGCACCGCGCGGCGAGCGTGGAGGTGCGGCGGCGCGGTCGCGGGGGAGGGGCGGGAGAGCGCGCGCGGGTCGCGCGGGGCCGGTCCACACCTGCTGAGCGGCGCTCATGCTTTTGCGGTGCCAATTCGAGGATGGGGGGGGTGGGTCGAGGCCAGGAACCCCCCCTGGCGGGTTTAGTTTCCGGGGTGTGCGGCGTAGGGTGCCCGGCCTGCTAAGTGCTAGGCAATAGTACGCAGGCCCGGAATTCTCTCGGAAGTCTCTCGGGCCGGAAGTCTCTCAGGCCACGCTCACACAAAGCCGAGCCTGCGAGGCTCTAGGACGATCTATACATACCTTTGTTAGCATTTTGCATGCGTTCAATCATAGCTTGAGTTCTCTGTTGCTCTTTACGCGCTTTGATTGCTGCTTTATACCTTAAACTGTCATCATCATAGTCATAGGCATAGGTTCTTATATCTCTAGCAACTGCGCGTTTGTTTTTTGCAGTTTGTGTGTCCTCTTCTTTATCGAGGTCTACAGCGGAGCGTTTTTTGAGCAGGAAAAGTTCATCTTCTTTTTCCTCATACTGTTTTTTCAAATCTTCTGCCTTCCTACCTTCTTTGGTTAGTTCATTCAAAAGCTGATTACTAGTTATTTTGCGTCCTTCGTTAATTTGTTCCTCCAATCTGAGCCTTGATTTTAACAACTCAATCTCCTGATTTGCTTTGGACTCCATAATATTTGCTTTGCGAGCTTTGCGTTCTGTTTCAAGTGCGTTCTTAAGGCGGTCCTTTTTGAGGTTTTGCTTTAAAGTCTCGATCTCAAAGTTTTTGGTTCCTTCGGCATTTAACAATTTCAGTTCAGATTTGTTCAGCATTGAAGTCAATTCAGCAATCTTTCCCTTGCTTTCTGCATCCGCGCGAGTGCTCTGGATCCTGCTGTCTTCCAAAGCGTCCTGTAAGGTTTTTCTTTGCTTGTAGGAGAGCGCAATCGCACCTAGCGCTGCGAGGCGCAAGATGTACCTGGCCGCGACGCCGAGCTTTTGGCGCCAGCTCCGTCGGGCAGGTTGTTGTGCCTTCTTTTCGCCCGCCTTGAGCATGGACACATCCCGGGCCGCATCGTATAGCCGATTGAGACGTTCAATCTTAATCTCGGCTTTTTGCACCGAGGCTAGGACTGCACAGGCCACCGAGTCGATCTTGTCAATCGACATACAGCCGTCAACGCTGAGACAGCGGAACATTATTTTACGGCAGCTCTACAATCTCCCGCAGTTCTTGGTTGGGGTACTCATACTGATAGTCTGGCTGATCCTCAAACCCATTCCTGAGAGCTGTGTACTCGCCGGTTGTCGTGCACAGCTTGTACACGTTGAAGTTGTCGCGCATGTCGAAGCCTGCGGTGCGCGTTGCGAAATTCACACTGATGCTGCCCTCATCTCCGCTCACTATCCGATGGAAAATGCCGGCTGGCCATACGAGCATCGCCGGGCCATCGTAATACAGCTTGTTGTTCTTGAATATCTGATCCGGCGTGATGACGAAGGACGCCTTGCGCATGGACTTTCGATCGAAAATGTCAACATATCGAGTCCCTTGCAGCACGAGCAGGTTGTCATCCTGCGCTGTGTGCATGTACCACGGTCGGCTGACCGGCGGTGTGATGTCGTCGACGGGGCCGGGCGAAATTCCGCGCGGGCCATGGATCACTCGGTCGATCCCCGAAATCGGGGGAATGTCGCTGGGCACGAGCTCATCAAACTTCACCCCAGCTGTCCGGCGGAGCATGCGGAGCGGGATTATCCGGTACATGCCTTTTCTGAATTGGATCGCAGGTTTAAAATGACAAGAATTTAACGAGCTTTGGATTTTGGTCATCAGAGGAGCCCGAGCGATTGAAGCACGTTCTTTCGTGATCGGAAGCGCTTTCCCGTTGGCGAGAAGTAAAAGATGTCGAAATGGTCGGGCTCAAGCGGCCTCGGGTCGGCCCGGACCGTCCAGCCTTGGAGCACCACCGAGGGGTCGCCGCCTTTGGCCGCAACCGCTTTCGAAAGTTTGACCAGAAACACGTCCAGGTTGGGCGGCTCGCCCGAGGACGCGATCCGGTCTTTCTTCTGTTGAGCGCGCGCCTCGGCCAACTGTGCCTTCTTCTCCACCTTGGAACGGCGCGCCTCGTCGCGCTGCGCCGTTCGTTCGGCCTTGGCTGAAAGTTTGGCCTCGCGCCTCTCGCTGCGCTTTTGTTCGCGGTCTGATTTCGCGGACAGCCGTGCCTTTTCCTTTTCCTCTCGTTTTGAAACGCGCGCGAGCCTTTTCGCTTGGATCGCCTCAGTTTTCTCGCGCTGCTTCTCCTCGCGCTGCGCTTGCTTTTCCCGAGCCCTCTCCTCGCGCGCTGCCGTTGCAGCTTTGTTGCGCAGTTCGGAGACTTGGTGCAGACGATCTGTGAGCTTAGCTGCAAGGCTCATTGCAATGACAGCGGTGGGCGGCGCAATCATGGCGCGTGGCGGTGAGCTCGCAGCTTTCAACGCATCGAGTTGCAACTTGACCGATGCGGCAACATTCTGCGCTGCTCGCAGCTTGCGACCGTCGAGGCTGTCTTCTAGGCTTCTAAGGTCTTCGACAATCTTCCCAAGCGAAATGTGCGCGCCCACGGCCAGTTTGAGCCTGCGCTGACGCGCGGCGAGCTCGACAAGGGCGCGCGCGTCATCATCTGTCCGCGCGGTTTCGAATAGTGGCGTATCTTCCGAACCGCGCAGTTCTCGCAAAGCTATTGTTTGGCCGACCTCAACCTTGATGCGCGAGCTGCGCCCAAGAATCAGGCGGTCGCTTTCGATTGTGTTCTTGTCGTCCTCGGTGACGACATACTGCGCCTTGAGCACCGCGTCGCTCGCGGCGCGCGCGCGCTCCAGCTCGGCCAGATCGCCCGCGTCGAGGCGTGTGGAGGCCGCCGCACGCACTTGGGTGTACCAATCACTGATGAGGTCCTTCTTGAAAGCGATGCTCTTCTCGAGGTCCTCCGCGCGCTCGACGTCCCGCCGTTCCCGTTTCTCTCGCTCGCGTTCGGCTTTAAGGGCAGCGTCTCGCTCGCGCTTCTGTTCGTTCTGCGAATTCACAAAGGCTTTTGCAACGTCAACATCTTGTTCGATGCACCCGGCAGGGCATGCGCACGCATCCTGCTCGTCGGCAAGCTTGAGCAGCAGCTTCCGGTCGGGCGCTGCGAACGCGAGCGAGCAAGTAGCCTTGTCGAGCACGCCCTGGCTTTTGACCAAGTCATCGACGCGCTTCTGATCGAGGGTGAAGTGATCGGCGTTGTCGGAATCTATCGGGTTTACCAGACTGTACAGGCTGACGCGCACGGTTTGTTCGTCGACCGGCAGCGCAAGGTGCCCGCCGGCTCGGACTCCGCGGCCGATCGCCTGGATGTACTGCGAGTACAGCTCCATTACGTCGACAAGATGTATGTGCCTCACATGTAAGAAGCTCACGCCTTCCTCGTACTCGTTGCGCTCCAGCACCATGTACGTGATTTTTTCGCCGCGCAGGTTGGTTTTGGGGTCGTTGAAACGCGCCTGCTTCTGCGCGTTGACCGCCGCCAGCATCTTCGACCAGTCCATCGTCTTTGGAAGCTTTCGAAACCGCCGCGTTTCGAAGTCAGACTTGGTCATGTAGTCCACCTTGGACTCGGTCAACCTTATCAGGTAGCGCGGCACATTTCGCTCGATCGACCCGCCGAGGCGCGAGCGCCCATTATCGATTGGCTTTGTGTCGAGGTACCTCACGTCGTACGTGTTGTCAGCGTGCTTTCCGATGATGATGGCCGGGTACGCTTGCTGAATCATGTGCTCCTCCGCATCAGGCATGCGCTGGGCGTACATTGCTCGCGTCTCGTCGGGATCGCCTCCGAACGGCACGACCAATACTCGCGCGTGTACCGGGATCACTTCGCCATCGACCAAGTAGCGCAGAAGGAACACCATGGCGTGAAAGCCGTGCTCCTTCCCGATCAACAGCAGGCTCTTGCGTGGATCCGCGGCGGCGGCGCGCGCGACGGACCACAGCTTCAGCGCGCGATCGTTGGGCGTGGGCCTGGCGCCTTTGGGTACAGCCGAGATGACGAGCACGCGCTCGGTCATGCTACGCTTCAAAACGCGTTCAACGGTCGGTCCCCCGATCAGATCTCGGTAGAAGGCCTGCGCCGAAGTCGCCATCGACTCGGGCGAGTACAACCCGCCCTCGGAGGTGACATACTCCGGCTTTTCAAGGAACGACCCAACGCCGTCCTTCAAGGCGCGTTGAATTTTGCGCTCGATCGACCCGAAGGCTTTCTGCTGTAGCTTGTCGCGAAGCTCCTTCCAGACGCTCTCGTCGACGCGAATCTGCGTGCGGTACATCGGCCGGCGATCTCCGTACTGCTCAAAAAGCGCATCAACGGCCTCGTCGTCGTCGTCGTCGTCCGCTTGGCCAAACTCGTCGCTCGGCGGCGCCCCGTATCTCGATCGCAGGTACTCGGCGAGAAATCCTTTCGAAACGGGGCTTTTCTGCGCATCGACCATCGAGACAAGCACCGTTTGGTCCTGCATCGACGGATTCTCAATCGTGGCAAATAGTTCGCGCGGTCTCGCCATGAAGAAGGAAACAAACCCGCTGTCGGGTTTGTCGGCATTGACATCGCCCTTGATGATGCGCAGCAGCCGTGGCGCATCCTCCGGGCTGCGGGGCACCGGCGTTCCGGTAAGGCCGATAACAATCGAGCCCTCGGCGCGCTGCACCTTATCGGCGAGACGCTTACGACAGATTAGCTCGCTGCCGCAGCCGTGCTTCGCCGAGGAACTATCGGGTGACTCTTCTTCGGCGTCGTCTGATATGACAAGCTTGTGCACCTCATCAAGCACGACAATCTTGCTGCTCAAATTGCCCGCTTTTGTCTTGCGCATTTGCCACGCGTCGCCTTTCTTCTCCCAGTGGGCCCGCCAAACAGGATCGTCGTCTCGGTTGCCGCCGCCCTGCCAGTATGTGTAAGCGCGAATGGCGCCGGCAGGCCACCACGTTGACGTGTCGACCGTTTCCATTTTCCATCTTTTGCGCTGCGCTCTCGCCTCCTCATTGATGAGGCGAACCATGGCGTCCAGGACCGGCTGCGACGCGCCGACCCGACCATCGAGGATGTTGCGCACGCTCGCCTCGCCAATGCCGGCCCCCGCAGCAAGGCGGGCGACTGTTGGCTGGTTGCCGAGCGACCTGAGATAAGCCTTGAAGTGGTCACCAACCTTCTTCCAGCGAACGGGCGTGTTCGCGACATTGAGCAAACTTGTGCCGTTCTCTCCCTTGAGCGCAAGCACGCGTTCGATTTCCTTTATTCTGACGTTCAAGATTGCGCTGTCGCTTTGCGCGGGCTTGATTGCGGGATTGCCATACGTGCCGTCTTTCAATTCCCCGCCGTACTTTCGGAAATATTGCACCAAAAAGGCCCTCCACCTGCTTTCGTACTTCAGAATTTCCTTGTAAAAGTTATCACGCACAGCTTGCTTGGGGAAGAACGCGATTTTGGATCGCGGGTCATCGAAAAGCCTGTCGAAAATGGTAATCATTGTTAGCGTTTTTCCCGTGCCGACTCCCGCCGCTATGAGCAGTCGCGGCCCATCCCGCAGGGACATTGCGGGGAAGTTTTCCGGGTCGGCGAGGTAGGCCGCCGTCAGTTGGTTGGGGAACAACCCTTGCGATCTGTAGTACTCGAATGCCACAGTCTCCAATTTTCCGTTCTGCTGCTCGACAACGTCAACTGTTTCGAGGTCACCCTTGCGCTTGAATGTTTTCTCGTCGGGCCTCTCCTCAAAAAGCCGTTGTAAAACCGCGCGTGCCTCGGCGGTAAAATTCCGAGCGCCCTGCTTCATCACATTGTTTAAACTCATGATTTTTTATGCTCTACTGAAAGTCACCGAATGGCAACCGGGAGCCCCCCCGAAAAGCTGTACCGAGGCTTGCGCGCTATTATTCGTCAAGGCGAGAAGGCTGTCCGTGTCGCGTTTGCTGTAGTGTTCTGCATCGCGATGTCCACGGTCACAAAGATGCGCGTGTTCATGAGCGACCTCATCCTTGGCAAAGCAATTGTCGCCGTGACAATCTTGGGCGGTGCGCTTTTGGTATACCAATCGGCCAAACAAGGTCAATTTTCTCGCGATGTTTCTGACTTCATCGCGCGGCTGGTGCAGGACCGTTCCGTTCTTTCAAGCAACGTTGACGCGGGCGGGGCGGTCGCGTTTGCAAATCTGGGCCCCGCGGAAAAACGCAACTACTTCGGCGCATTCAAAAGAAACCGCGCAACCAAATTCGAGGCGCAGCCCCGCCCCGCGGAAGCCCGTGGGTGGGATGGCATCAAGGCGTGGAACGGCGACAGTCTCAATCAGCTTCTTGGCCACCTTGCCGTCACCGGGGCCTTGGGCGCCGCCGGCTTTTTGCTACTCAAACGCCTTCGCGAGCAGGCAGGGAGCACGGCGGCATCCGCTTTGGCGATGGGGGCGGTTGGGAAAATGGGCTTCAAAGCAGCAAATTTGTTCACGGGAACTCTTCTGGCTACGGGGGCAAGTGCTGGAACGGATGGTTTGTCTGGCGATGCCGACGACGCTGATACTGAAGCCGATGCCGAAGAAACGGATGCGTTTGACCAGGAGCAGTCGGACGGCAAAAGCAAAACCGCACGATTGAAACAACTCACAACCGGCGCGACAAAGGCAGGCGCTACGGGCGTTGGCAAGCTGCTGATGGGATTGTTCGAAAGCCGGGAGGAGGCCGCCACATTCACATCGGATGCAGTCAACACCGCTGGCACCGACCTTCTGACTTCGGTGGACTCAGGTACGGTTGAGCAAATTCAAGCATTCTCCAAAATGGAAGGAGCACACACAGCGGGATCGATAAAGCAGTTTGGCGCAAACGTAATCAAAAAAATAATGCTCGCGCCCAAGCCGTTCGGAACTCGACTGGTAAGCCTCTTGGCGCCGACAAGCAACATCAATGTGGACGGGCCTCTCGACCTGGGCGGCGCCGCGGGCGCCGCGGGCGCCGCCGGATCGACTTCAACGGGCGCGGGCGCGGCCTCCACACTCCTTTCGTACCTGCCGACGTCGGGCGAGCTGCTTATGGGCGCATTGAGTGTGTCGGTGGGAGAAATATCGAGAATGATTGTGACACATGCTCCGCATGTTCTGCAGGCAATAGCCGGCGCGGGGCGTCCAAAAAGACAATCCGCGCTTGTCGAGTACTTGCACACGCTTGCCGTCCATCACTAACGCGGCGCGTCGCTGGCGAGCCATTGCTTGGCCCACATGTTCGGCTCGACAACAATGTTGCGATTCATCAAGTACAGAATGAGCATGGCCACCGCTGCGGCGGTGAGGACGGACGCGACAACCACCAGAATGGGCGTGGCGGCGTCCCACCCGGACTGCTCCTGAGGAGCTTCGCCCGGGGGGGCATCTGCGGGAGTGGATCTGCTGAAGGCCACGCCCGCGAGTATGGCGGCAATCGCGGCGCCTCCACCGATGACCCCAGCTGCGATCGCAATGCTGCGGCCGCGTCTGGCCGAGCCGAAAGATGAATCCTTCGCTTTTTCAGGACGGCTCGGTCCGACAGGGACTTGATCGGCGGCGCGGCTGGTACGCGGTGCTTCTTCTTGTGATTTTTCGCGCGTCTTGCGCGCCTCTTCTTTTTTACGGCGGTTGTCATCCGCCTTTTGGGCAATTTTTTTGGCCAAATCGAAAATCGACTTCATTTGTTTTTGCTTGAGCGATTGCCGCAATCGGAATGTATCATCTGTTAAATTTCCTTGCGGAATTTTGGTCCTCTCGTCGACAGCATTCATGAACCTTGAGCGTTTGCTTGCCATTTCTTTGCGCGCGTCCCGCGTTTTTTGGGTCTCTCCAGCTTTCTCTTTGAAAAAGTTTTCGTCTATTTTGTTTCTTCGGTTAAATAATGCTAGAAACTCTTCTTTGATTTCGCGGCGATCTTTACTTCCCAGGTGTTCATCAAATCGTTTACTTAAACTGTTCAGAGCACTCAGTCGATTTCTGTCATTGATGGAGAACTTGGTTTCATACAAAACAGGGTCATCACCCATTGGTCTGATTGTATTGTAAAAACTAAATTAACCGCGACAATGGATGCCACCGATGAGCAGCTCGAAATTGTCGGCGCGGCCGCGCGTGCTGGCGCGGGGGTTGTGGTGCGTGCCCACCCAGGCACCGGTAAGACAACGCTCGCCTTCCTGATAGCCAACAGTTTGCCAGAACGTCGGCTTACGCTGCTGGTGTACAACAAGGAGCTGCGCCAAGAGACGCAGAACGCGATAGCGGCGCGGAAGGTCCAAAACATGAGCGTGCACACGTTCCACAGCTTCGCGCAGCGGGTCGGCAACACCAACGAGTTCACAGACGCAGCAATCACGACCGCACTGCGACGCCCGTGGCATCTGGCCGATCCGATCGATGTGCTTGTTGTTGATGAGGCGCAGGATTTGACCCTGCTGTACGCTCAGTTTGTGAACCGTCTGATCAACGAGCTGGCTCCATCGCGCGTTGTTGTCGCGCTCGGCGATCCGGGGCAGGCGATCAACAGGTACCGCGGCGCGCACCCCGCTTTCCTGACGCGATTCGGCGAGATCTTCGCGCTGCCCGAATGCGTCTACGCGGACATGACAATCTCGCATCGTGTCACGCGTCCGGTGGCACAATTCATGAATGCGTTCATGCGCGAGCCAGCGAGCGCGCCCGTGCGCGCCGTCCGCGCGGGCGCACCGATGCAGGCGTGGGTCGTGGACACGTGGGACATCCCCAAAGGCTTTTTCGATGAGATGGAGAGGATTGTGCGCTCCGTTCGCTTTGACGCCTACTGCCTGTTTCCCTCGATCAACCTCAAGACCGCAACCGGCAAAAAGCAATTTTGCGCGCGCGTTGTCGAGGGGCTTCTGCAGCGCGGCGTTCCCGTGCACGTTGTCGACGGGTTTTCGTCCGCCAGCGCAAAGCAGAACAAAGTGTGCTTTGCGAGTTACCACTCTGTCAAAGGCAACCAGCGCCGGGCTGTTTTCGTGTTCAACTTTGACGAGTCGTACGCAACCTTTTACGATCGAAACGGCGACCGGACTGTCTGCTCGGAGGCGCAGCGCGTTGCCGTTTCGCGCGCCAGTGAGCACCTGGTGGTCGTCAGGGGTCGCGACCAGGCATGGCCGCTGTGGGTCGATGTGGAGCAGCTGCCGACGCTGTGCACGGTTGTTGAGTACAGCACGCCAAGGTGTAGGAGCTCGCGGGGCGGCAACCGCGCGTGCTTCCTCTGCGGCAGCAGTGGTGACAAACAAGAAACGTTCACCAAGGAAAAGCTTGTCAAGCATATTCCAAGCGACAAGCTGGATCAGCTTGCCGACATGGTCAACCAGCTGTTCATCGAGATGGCACCCCCGCAGCCGGCGTTCCTGAATCCATCAGAGGAAATCGAGCAGAGCCACGGGCGCGTCGAGAGCGTTGCGGCTGTCACGCGGACGATGATTGCGGACACGCTGGAACTCCGCGTGCGCAATCGCATGTCGATTGCGGACCGCGCGATCCGCAAGTACGCGCACGCAGACTCGAAGGATTTTGTGGATGCGCCGCGGATCGATCGCGAGCTGGCGCGTCTCCGCGAGGAAACAACCGCGACCGCTTATAGGATGACGCTGCGCGCGCTGCTGTACCACGCAATTGAAAAGCACGAGACGCACCTGCTCGCGCAAATCAACGCGCAACGGCCTTGGCTTTCTCTCGCAGAGATTGAATTGACGGTGGGCAGGCAAATGTCGTCGCTGCAGCTCAGTCCGTATTCCGCATTTGGAGTTCCAGCGGCGCTTCCCGGCGAGTGCAGTCGGTGCTCGCGTTCGGCTCTCGCGGATAAGATGGGGCTCAGGGTTTCTGCAACGGCCGATGTGGTGGACGGCAACCTTGTGATTGAGCACGTGTTTGCTGATGCGATTTCGACGGAGGATCGGCTGCGACTATCAGTGGTCGCGTGGGCCTTCATGACACAGGGCGGCGCCAAGAAATCGTTCATCCTGTACAATCAAACCAACGGCGCGACGGAGAGGCTTGATGCTACTTGGGAGCAAGTGGACGCAGTAATTCTCCGGTTGGTCGCGCCGAAGGCATCATCGCCCGACGAGCGGCTCCGGGCGTGCGATGAGGATGACTTTGTGCAGCGCGCGCGAGCAATCATCAGCGCTGCTGCTACTGCATCATGAAAGCCTCGGAGCTCAGGTATTCATCAGAGTCTTGCAACCCCTCGGCATACGGCGCTGTAGCGGGCACGGCAAGCTCAATCACCCGGTGCTTCGCGATGGTTTGATTGTCCTCATCGGCCTGCACAATCGAGTCAATAACCTTTCCAAATCCCTCGTCAGCTGGCGCGCCGCCACGTTCACTCGCATAGTGATTGTGCAACGACCACGTCCAATCTCTCGCCAACTTCACTTCATCAAGCTGGGCCATGTCGGCTTTGTACCAGAAAAGGCAATCGCTGAGCGCGTTGCTTTTGCTTCGATTCCAGAGGACAAGGGCCTCGTAGTTCTCGGTTGTCTTATCCAGGATAGCCGAGAACTCGTTGTATGTTGTCATACCAAAGAACGCCTCGTAAAGACGCTTTCGATTTCCGTGCATGCGCTCCGCCAGCGTTACGACCACGTCACAATTCCCGCGGATAGCGGGGCCAAGCGCAACAGCGTACTGCATAGTCATAATGACCGTCAGGTGGAGGTGTCGCGAGTTGTACGCAAGTTCCTTGAAGACTTTTGAGTCGAATAGCCTACGCTCGTGCGCCATATCGTCTAGCACCAAGGCGACCTCATAGCCGGTGCGACCGTCCTTCCACTGGTCCCGCTGCACATCGATGAGGTTTCGCAGGACTTGCTCGCTCACCTCGCGATGCACTAGCGAGCCCGGCATGATGTCGGACAGCGCCGCGTTGCAGTCATCGGTAGGCGAGAAGCCGACGGCCAAGTCAATGCTGTCCTTGATTTCATTCAAGAGCGCCCTCAGCAGCGTTGTCTTACCGCTGTTCCGCTTTCCGATTAGGACAACAAAGCACCTGATAATACCCTCGCCCCCCTCCTTCGAGGGGCTGAATTTCCGCAGCCGGAGTTTCATAGGGATTAGCTGAAAGGTTGAAAATATTTTAAGCCCCCCCCAATAAATGGAAAGAAGATTGGCTGCCACCCAAAGGAAGAAAGAGTTGCAAAAGGCGATTGCTTCCACCGGCGCGGCCGCCGCCACCACCGGGGCGCTTATGTTATCGCGGGGGCGCACCAAGCCGGTGGACAATGAGCCGGAGAAGAGTTCGCCATCACCGTCGGTCTTGTCGGAATCAAAGATCAAGGACACTGAGCCGGAGAAGAGTTCGCCATCACCGTCGGTCTTGTCGGAATCAAAAATCAAACTCACGCTCCAGCAAAAGCGCGCGCGGGACGTGATGATTTTCTCAAAATGCGTCGTGGAGCAGGCGGGCCTGCTTTTGTGGCACTACATGGGCACGGGGAAGACGCTGACGGCGATTGCAATTGCGGAGAACGTCGCGTTCCGAGTCCTTGTCTTCTGCCCGTCGTACCTGAAGTATGTGTGGGAGGCAGAGCTTGTCAAGTGGGGCGCGACAAAGGCAAAGTACAGCATCCATGGCTACGATGACGCCGCAGGCGTGGCCACGGCGCTGGCCGACGAGGACGAAAGCGTCGCCAAGCGCCTAGTGATTGTCGATGAGGTGCAAAACGTGCTTGTCCGCGAGCAGTTCTTGCTGATGGGGCTTGTCAAAAACGCCGAAATGCGGCTTCTGCTCTCCGGCACGCCGATCAACCAGATGCAGGATTTGGGGCTGCTGATGTCCATCCTGAAGGGGCGAGATGACAAGATGACGCAAGCTGACTTTACCCGAAAGTACACCCAAACCAACTATGTCAACCTATTCATTAAGAAAGCGTTCAAGTTATCGGGGGAAATTCTGGACACCTTTTTCGGGTGGTTGATGATTATGCTCGACACTAACCTCATTGTGTTGTTCTCGGGGTCGCTTCTCCCGCTGGGGAGCTTCCTCTTCGACCTGTTTGGCTACAATCGCAACGCGACAAAGTGGGACACGCTTGCGATTGCGCAGAAGCTCAAAGACTACGTGTCGTTTGTCGCAGATCCGGGCGGTAACTCCGACGGTGAGGACGGCTTCCCGGCGCTGTTGCTGCAAACGGTTCGGGTGCCGCTCAGCAAGGACCAAATGGAGCTGAGCGATCGCTGGATGATTGGACGTTTGACGTCGCAAGAAGTTGCGCGCTTGGGGATCGCAAACTCCCTCTTTGGGATGTACTTTGTGCAGCCCTCGCAAATTGCCAACAACAACGAGTTCCAAGAGCGCGGGCGAAGCCTCGGAATGTACCATCCGACGAACGCAATCCACTCATCAAAGGGTGAGATGCTCGCCCAAATTGTACGAATGATTCACGCGCGGAAGGAGAAGGCCATGATCTACACCAGCCTTTTGACGGACTGCGGGGTGCTCGGCGTCGAGCATGTTCTCAAGCACTGCAAAATCGACTACGTGTTTATGGACAGCCGGGCGACAGACCAGGAACGCCAAGCGGCAAACAAACGCTTCAACAGTGGTGACGTCTCCTTCATGATAAATTACAACGTCGCCGAGGGCTTCTCGCTGTTCGAGTGCATGTACGTGATTTTTGTCGAACCAGTGGTGGGAAACGTCGCCAAGTACCAGCAGATCATAGCGCGAGCCAGGCGGCTGACCAGCCACCGCCACCTTCCGAAAGAGAAGCAATGGGTGCGCGTGATCCATCTGATTTCGACAATCGAGAAGCCGGACATGGTCCGTGCAAAACTTTTACAAGTTCTCGAAGGTGTCATCAAGGTGAATGACAACACTGGGAAGTATTACCAAAACGCGGCGCAGGTCGCGCAGGTCAGACTTAAAAACAACAAAAAGGCCAAGTCGGGTCGCACATACTCGGAGTCGCAGCTTGAAGATGGCGGACGGGCGATGTACCAGGGGAGATTCGATATCTTCAAGGCGAGCGGCGATTACGATAGCAAAGGCAACATCATACAAGACACGGAGGCAACCGCCATTTTCAAAATGATACTTTCGCAATTTGCGGCGCCGTTCTTGAATGCCACGCGCAAGCCGAGTGAGTTCATTGAAATCAAAAGGATGCGAGACAAGGAGGGCAACTCTACAAATATCGGCCAGACGGGGCAGCTCGAGAACTTTGGCAGGACCGCATTTTCGACGTCCTCCAGCAGAATGCAATATGTCCTCACGCATAGCGTCAGACCCATTTTGCTCGCCATGCGGCTGCTGATCATGCCAAAAGTCTTCATGAAAGAGTTCCGGCGCTGGTGGAAGGGATACGCGGACGCAGAGGAAAACGAGAAAACAAAGTTTGCGCTTGGCGAAGCGGGCGGTGTCAGCGAAAGGTTTTCGTCATACACCCCGGACGAGATTTCGCAAGCAAACCTGAGCAACCAAATGGGCGCCCTGCAAGATATCATTGATAAGGTGGCGCAGTTGAACATCCAAAAGGACGAGTACCCCCACTGCGTGCGCTGCCTCACCTGGCCCGAGCACAGCCACGGCTGCCAGAAAACAATCAGTGCCGCTTAGTCGAATGGCCCGCCACCGCACCAAAAAAATATGTGGTGATCAGCAAAGACCATGCTGTCGCGCTCTGGACCACGCATCACAAACGAGCTACTGCCCGACGGCAAAACAATTTTCACATCATTTGGCGACGCCACGCCGGCGCGCTGGATTTCGATGCCGGGCGGTTCGCACGAAGACCCACGCGCCGGCACGGCGGTCAGCCCGCAATCGGTCAGTCCGCACGAAAAACCACTCGAGGAGTTTTTGAAGGGCGATCTTAAGCCTATTAAGTGCCGCTGGCTGGGCAAAGATAAGCATTGGTGCACCGAAATGAGCATCAAGGAGGACGCGAGCAAGGGCTGGCCTGGCGCGCCCGGCGTCGCATACAGCCAGACGCACTACCTGTCCACCGAGGGCGCCCGCGGCAAGGAGGCTTCGCTCGAGGAGCTCACGCAGAAGCTGTCGTTTGTACCCCATAACAAGCTGACCATCGACAAGTTCCCGACGCAAATATCGGCGGGCCTGTGAGCACTCACATGTCGGCCTCACGCGTCTCAATGGCGGCCTCCTTCCGCGCTCCATCTTCGACGGCCTCAATGATTGGCGGGCCACCCGCCGGCGCGGGCGCGCCCTGCTTCAGCTGCCCCGAGGCGATCCGGCAGAGACTTGAGATGGTTTTCTCGTCGCTCATCATGTTCAGCGCGAACGCTTGCATCTCAGCTGGGTCTACGGTCTTGAGGATCTCGCTCGAGAGCGACCCCACGTCGAATGCTTCGCCGTTCTCCTGCACTTTTTGAGAAATCGCTGTCAACGAGTTTGTGAGCTTGTCCGGGATTTTGCGGTACATCTCATAGCAAACAGAGTGTTGCACAAGCAAATCAACATATTGCCAGATGACCTCGCGCGTATCGGTGTCCGCGTCCTTAAAAACATCTGAAATGAACTTCAGACTTTCTGATTCCTCCAGCACGTCGAGGATTTTCTCGTCGTGAGCCATGAGCGCGTCGAAGTGGTCGCCCAACTGTGTGTGGAAGGTTTCTAGCAGCCCCTCTTCATTCTTTTTGCGCTCGTCTGCGTCCCCGAGCATCTGAATGCCGATGCGAAACTTGATGTGCTTCTCGTTCAAAACGCTGTGCTCGGGAAAGACTTCCGCGAGGCTCTTGAGCATGTCGCCGAAATGACGGATGAATTGCGTGCGCGCCATCTCCTTCGGCGCCAGTGTCGATGGGAGCTGTCCGGTTGGGGCGTCGAAAGAGCTCATGTCGACGTGGGTTGGTGGGGGTGCTCGCTTTTTTGAGATTGAATATGAACGCAAGCTCTTTCACTTTTCTGAGTCGCCCTGCGTCATCATCGATGGCTTTATTCTCCAATGATAGGTAGATGACGACACAGCCCAGATATGGGCGAGAACACCAAACGGCTTGTTGGCGCTTCAATCATTCCCGTGATGCGGGATCCAATTTACGACAACATTTACTTCATCCTCGGAAAAGAGCGCCGTTTTCCAAGCTGGACCGACTCGGAGACATGGGCCGACTTTGGGGGCTCGGTCAGGTTCGATCCAATCAACAACCAGGGCGAAACGGCAGAGCACTGCGCGGCACGCGAAACGTGGGAAGAGACTATGTGCTTGTTGCGCTGCTCGCGCCCCGCGGGAGCCGATGATGACTTTGCAAGAACGCTGACGGACCTCCACGAGACACTGCTCGAGCACCGTTATGTAATGAAGACCGAGGTTACCCAGCCCGACGGCGCGTCATACACGACATGGGTGATTGAGGTGCCGTGGGACTCGCAAATCGCAACGCGCTTCTCGCGGGTGTCGAAAGTCATGCGCGCCTTCGCGCGTGAACCATCCAGCGCGTACAATCAGTCGCAGGTTGTCAAGCTTGGATTTTCGCACCACCCGTGCATTCGCAGGCGAAGCGCCAACGTCACAACGGTGAATTCGTGCTTTCTTGAGAAGACTTCGGTCGGGCTGTTTTCGACACCCGCGCTCGTTCGCGCCATAGAACACGACAATGTTCTAGTGCGTCGACACAGTCGAATCGAAACGCTCCGCGGGACATTTGCCGCGCGACTGCGGCTTGTCTTGCGGCACCTCGGGTACAGCAATGCTTTGTCCCGCACGTCACGGCATCCGACGCCCGTGTGCAAAGGCATCAGCTGGGCGTACTACGACACACCTTCGAATGCAAGCCCAGGCGACACGGACAAGGGCAAAAAAGAATCTTCGAGCCACTAAGGAAAATGTCGTCCACGGTCCTTGTCGCAACGCTGTCGGCAGCCATCGCCCTGCTCGGGCTGGCAACAATCGCACTTGCGGTCGCGCTGTCTTTCAGCCGCTCCGGCGAAGTTGCAGCCAAAGGCCAAGCCCGCAGTGCGACGGCAACGCCTTCGTCGCTCACCGACGGTCAGTTTGTCGGCTGCTGGAGCGTCGACGGCGTTTTTGGCGACGACCCAGATTTTACTCTGAATGGGAAGCGCGCAAAGCGGTACACATTTGACCCGACAAATCTGGATGATGACGGCGTCGTGACGTACTCAAACATTCTGAAGTGGGTGCAGAACGAACGCAAGGCGTTTCGCTCGCCTACATATAAAGCGCGCGTTCTCTCTGTCGAAGGCGACAGTGTGACGGTCCAGGTTGAAGGCCCGCCGACCAGATCCCTTGTCGTGCCGTCAGAACAAATTGAGTTTGCCGAAGACGCGCTGAACATTGGCACGCTAGTTAATATCCGGCGCGACGCGGACGAGTTTGAGGACCACTGGCTTGCGGAATGGGGGTCGGTGACGGCAACCTCGCCCGCGCTGGCTACGCCGTGGGGCGTCGAAGATTGCGTCGGCCCATTCACGTTCTTTGCGATGGCCATTTTGCCGCAACCCGCCGGTGCGCAAGGCGAGGGGCCGCCACCATTTTTCGGCGTTGCGTACGGGTTCAATGAGCTGGGTTTCAAACACAAGCTTGACAACCTGGCGTGCGCGTTTCCGTGCCAAGGGCCGCCGTCCTGGACTCTGATTCGTTACCCTGATGACTCGGACAGCGATGCATTCGCGCTGCGGCCAACGGACGTCGATGTCAGGTACTTTTGTGGACTGGTCAACGGGCGCTGCAGCGACGTCGATTCGTGCGAGCTTGACGGTGTGGGCGCGTCGCAATTTTCGCCGGTTGGCACAACTTTTGCCGTGTACCGAAGGCCGCAGAACTAATCGCCGCCTAATCTGTTTTGCACAAGCTGGTGCCCAAACCGCACACCTCCTCGGAGATCATGTTCTCGAGTGCATTGATCGAGGTTTGCTGACCGGGGATGTTCTGGTCAAGGAACGTTTTGATCAGATCCTGCACGGTTGACGCCAAAAACTTCTTGCAGATCGGTTTGAAGGCTTTTTGAAGTACCGGCACCAGGAATTCGGAAACTCCGCCCGTTTCAGGCTCTGTCGGAGCGACGGCGATTTGAGCCGCAGCTGTGTCCGCAACGTTGCACACAAGATCCTCGATGCCGGACGCAATCAGCTCATCGATATTTGTATTCGTGTCGACCGCTTCTCCGATTTCGGATTGGATGGCATCGCCCATGGCTTTTCGAACCGTGGTTACGCACGCTTCGCACATCGGTGAGGCCACAATTTGTATCAAATAACCGAGCTCGTCATTAACGGCGGTCACAACATTATTGACTGCGCTATACGCCTTTTCCGCAGTTTTCTCCACCGCTCTTTTGGCCTTCTTGAACCAATTGCTATCGCAGAAGAATGTTGCATCAACATAGAACGACTTTGGACCGTTCTCCTCTCCGCTCCACTTGAACGTCTTGTATGGATTTGTGAACCACTTGAATTTTTGGGGGTCGTACTCGACACACTGCGTGATATTCTCATACTCATTCTGCGAAGGGTATTTGCCCTGGGCAACGCTCATCTCGTTCGTACGGCCCATCAGGCAGAACATGACAAACAGGTCCTGCGATGTGTAGTACAGGCAGTCTTCGCCGCACCCTTCCCCGACCTCGATGAATGGGAGGGAAGAGTCTGTGTAAACCTTGGGCCGGACCGCGCGACCGTTATCTTTGTCTGTGTTTGTTAGCCAGCTTCCATTGATTAGGTCGATCCGTTCTTGTGGGGTCAGCTGATCCGGATGGGTTATGTTTGCCAAACTTGTTGCGCGGCCACATATTGTGATGAGGTCATTGAAGATCTGCTGGCGGTACTGATCGTACTGTCCCTCCACAAACTTCTCCACGCACGCGGTGTCGGTGTGCGTGCAAATCCGCCACCAGTTCGCAATTGTGTCGAACCGGCTCCAAACAACACCACCGTTTTCTCCACCCGTCAGAAACAGGCCTATGGACGTGGGCGAGCCTGGGTCTGAAATCGGCACGGAATCGTCTTCGCCCGAAGACTTGACTTCAAAGTTCACGGCGGCGCCAATCGTCCTGCCCCTATTGACGTCCTTGAGGGTGCCGATGAGACGACCGATGCTCTGCGACATTGAGGTATACACCTGGTTCTTGTCCGTCTGCAGCTGATTCACCTCGACTGCAATAGCCTCGGTCATGTCGTAAGGGAGCAGCCGCGATGTGAACGTGATGGTGGACGCCTCGTACACGATGTCGGAGTCATCGCTGACCGCGGTTGGCAGTTGGTTTGTTCTGACTTTCATCAACATCGATCCCTTGTCGCCGTAAAGCGCTTTGTTGTAGGCCGCAAAGAAGAACGCGCCCTGCGTGCTTGTTGCCCGTTGCTCTAGAGCACGATATCGCGACACGTAGATAATTGTGAGCGTGAGCAGCAAGAGCAGGAGCATCGCGAGTATGAGCGTAAGGATTGTCCAGCCCGCTTGGTCCATCGCGACTTTGTTTTGTACCAACTGATTATTTTTTAGACGCGCCCAGCTCAAACGCTGCACCCTGTCACAAGACCCAAACTGACACCATCGCCCATAATCCAAAATAAATCGCTTGAAATAAAAAGTTGGCTTCAATGGGGAGAAATCTAGCGATTTTACTAGTGGTGTTGGCCATGGTGGTGGCAGGCGCTGTGATTGTGACTGTATACTTTGCAAACAAAACCAACCAAGAGATTAGGAGCGGGGAATCCATGCCGCGTGTGAAAAGTGACGCGCGCGCTTCAACAACGGCCTCGGCGTCGTCGCTGGGCGTTGCGGCAGTCGCGTTGGTCGGAGCCGGATTCGCCATGGCGCGCGTTCTCCGGCCGCCCAAACAGGAAGCGCCCGACCCCGCGAGCGTGGTCCGCCCTGGCAAGAATGAACTCATTGCGCTTCTCGAATTCGGCCCGCAAAACGCCACCAAAGACGACATTTTGGATCCGAAGCGAATTTACAAGCAACTGCTCGGCGTGAATTCGCAAAATGTTGAGGATTTCTTGCTGCGTTGGGGCGTTCGCAAATCTGAGAACACAAGCAACGATGATTACCAAACCGCGGTGCAGTCTATATATTCCGAAATTCAAAAAGTTCAAGAGGTGGATGATGAGAAGGAAGGCGTTGCCCTTGTCAAACAGTTGATGGCCAAGAACCGACTGGAAAAGATCGGCGAGGGGGCTGCCAAAGCAGGCAAGGCGGGGGCGAAAGGAGCAAAGGCAATCGTACTAGAATACCTACCAGCTTTTATCACGTACGCACAAATCTACTATCATAATTACGGTGCCAGGGTCACGGGCTGACAGCGCAGCGTGCAGAGAGGTTACGGTTGTGGGGGGGTACCCTTGATGGGGCAGAAAAGTAATGACCTGCGCAATCTGCCTCGAGCCCGTGCACTTGCCCAAGCAACTGCCGTGCGACCACGTCTTTTGCTCGAAATGTGCCAACGATTGGCTCACTCGAAAACCAACGTGTCCCCTGTGCCGCAAACCCGTTGCACGGTCGCCACAAAAAAAACGACTTGAGCTCTTTCTGCAACATTCTGCGATCTGCGAGCGACGGGTGCTTGTCGCGCGCCTCTCGGATGCGCTGATAGTGGTTGCCGGCACCGCGGCGCTGTTGGCGGCCGGTTTGCTCCCGATCGGCGTCGGGGTGGTGGTGGTCGTCGGCTGCGTGGCTGCGGTGCGGATTTTTCAATATCGGATCCGGTCCAGAAGGCGCGCGCAACTGCAGGCGGTGATCGAACTTGCGCCTCCCGAGGAGTTGCAAATGTAAAAAGATAATTCGTATGACAGCGAAATGCAAGCACATTTGGTTCTGGTCCTGCTTGTCACAATAGTAATCCCAATCCTTGTGGCCCTGATAATAGGTCTCGGTTTTTGGATATCCGCGTTGCGCGCCGCTAACTCGCAGGGACCGGGGGCGGGCGCGCTGCGAATTGACTATTTCTATCAGACAGCCGATGGCGACACCGCCGATCCGCGAAGCTATGACTTTCCAATGCATTACGTCCACATTGATGGTTGGTCCTTCACGTTTGTCCAACAAGGTCTGAGCTACAACCAGGAACCCCAACTCGATGAGGTTGCCGGTTTTGACGATCAGAACAACGTGATTTATGCGAGTCCCAACGGCGAGGCCGAGGTGGTGCGGGAGCAGGTATCGTACCAGAAAACAAACGGAGTCGGAACAATGACCGTGAACATGATCAAGAGCAAATCGAGCACAGCCCCGGCTTCCATACGCAAGAAGTTAGCAGCCGGTGTCGAATTCCTGCTTGCCCGCGGCGTGGCTGCGATCACAGGCGATTGCGGATTCTGTGTGTACTTTCAGCAAGTCATCGCGGACCTAGCAAAACGACGAGCTCCAATCATGATGTCGGCGCTGATGCTAGCACCTATGCTGCCGCTTATGTATAATCCGACTTCGCGCTTTGTGATTTGCACCGCAAACAGCGCGACGTTGGACGTGAACGGCGTGTTTGAAATCCTCTCGGAGCTTGATTACGGCGGGTTGTCGCCGCTGGACAGCCTGCTGGAAGCTCGCTTTGTGGTTGCCGGATTCCAAAACGTCCCCGGGTTTGGGGTAGAGCTCAAGGACGGCCTGCCAATTTATCGAACGCCTGCGCTCGCGCGTGAATTTGTCAATGCCATCACGGCCGTCCTGGACAAAAGCTTTGTCGACAACGCGCCGAACGGAGTCATCTTCGAGTGCACCGAAATGGGTCAATTCACAAACGACGTGCGCAGGGCTTTTCCAAACGCAGTCGTGCTGAACTCGGTCAATGTTCTTGAGATCGCGAGGCTGGGCAAGGTTGAATCGCCGTACTGATGCTTGGAGGTTTTACCACCAGCCCCTGCTTGCCCCCTCGACAAACGAGGCCTTGGTGATGCGCGCGTCTTGGAGCGCGTCGTGTAACAAGTGCTCGGCCGGCGCTGCCTCCTGCCCAAAGAGGTGAATGAAAAGCTCAAGATTCTTCGGAAACTTGATCGACCCGCTTGCCGATTTCAGCCCCACATGCTCTTTTGACATTTTCATGGTGCAAATTGTCTCCGCCTCACTCAGTTGCCGATCCAGGCCATGCGCGCGCGCAGTGCGATTGATGGCTTTCAAGTCAAATGCGGCGTTGTGAGCCACAAAAAAGCCGCCGCTTTCCAGAACTTTGTCCATCACACCAAAAAACTTCTCGAGTTCGGCGCGCGCGTCAAGACCGTGCTCATCCAAGTACTCATCGGTGATGTGATGCGTCGCCAGCGCGCCGTCCGACGTCACCACGCCCGGGAGCTTTCGGAAGAAGTTGTGATACGTCTGGAGCTCGTACGCCGTGCCGCTCTCAAACCAGATGTACGCGAGCGAAATTACGTGCCCATTGAAGTCTGTCGTCTCGGTATCCACAACAATGTGTGTTGGGCTCCCCGGCAGCGGGCGCTTCTTCGAGAGCGTGTCTGCCGCGTGGCAAATGGTGATTGGCGTGCGCGACGCCGCTGGCATGCCATCGACTTTGGCGGAGGTGAATTCGGGCGGCGTCTCGCCAATGATGAATTGCTGACCGACCCCTGCCTCGGCGAGCATGCGCTGCACAAGGTCGTTGCAATCCTCGACCTCGCAGCAATTGTACGATTGCATCTCGGGGTGCATCTGCACAAGGTGCATTGACGCAATCTTGAGCGTCGGATTCTGACTCTCGAAAAGCGCCTTGTACATGTTTATCTGCAGCTGGTAGTGGGAGTACGCGGTGTCCCGCATGTGCGCGCACAGGCCGATGCCTTTTCGATTCATGAAAGATGTCATCCTCTGCGTGATTGGCTTTCCGTTTTTTGCTTTGCAACATTTCCAGTCGATGAGGTGCAGTTCCTGCGTAATCGGATCGATGGCGAGGAAATCGAGCTGTCCGGCGACAGCAAATTGCTCCGAAAAGACATTTAGCTCCGTGCGGAACGGCTTCCAACCCCGGGGCTCAAACCACTCTTTCAGCCATTGCTCGAACCGACCCCACGCGGGGTTGGGCGCGTAGTCCAGACCATTGAAGAACATTTCGATCTGAAGGTGCAGGTGGGTGCCTTGCTCCTGCGCGGCCTGGGCCTCGGCCTTCCAAGCGTCCTTGATGTGCTGTCGGATCTGCTTGTCATCTTCATTGAAGAGAAGCTTGTGCGCCCGGATGAAAAAGCCGTACTTGTGATCGGCCTTGCCCTCCCATCCCGCATAGTATGTATCCAAGCATTGATCGGGGTCGAACTCTTCAAAGTAAGGCTTGGAAACGCTGGAGACCGAGATTGGGAAGCGAGCCCACTCCCCATCGCGCTTGACCCAGTATGTGTGGCTCGGCTCATCAAAGAATACCCGCCCGTCTGACTCCAGCGGGTTGCTGCACGAGAGTATTGGCATGATGTTGCGCACTCGCTGACATTGACTTTCATCGACTTTCACCGGCGGGTCCACCGGAACTTACACGGACCGCAAATGGGCAAGGTCACCTCGAAGTACGCGCGCCTGAGCGATGCGCGGGGATCGCACTCGCGGCACCAGTACTGTCGACAGCAAACGCACCGGCGACTCGGGTCGAAGATATTCAAGCGGTCGCACGACGCGCACCGGGCCAGGTGCGACACAATCAAGACTTGGATTTCTTTGGGCAGCAAAATGTTGGTGTTGCATGTGCTGAAAAGTGAAAAACAAAGCGCGCGAACATGTTTTTTTTCCCACCATTTCCGAGCTCCGGGGGCGACCACCACCGCTCGTCATGGGTGAAGCACGTGCTCCCACAAGTGATCCGTCTTGTTCTGACGCGCAACGTTACGATGGTCGAAAACTTGAACACGGATGCGATTGTCCTGAAGGAGATCGAGGAAGAAACCGAAGCAAACTTTGCTATGCCGCTCCCGCCGGCCGGTACTCACGCGGCGACCGAGCTGTACAGACGAGTCAGCTTTGAGGACATTTACCGCAAGGGGTACAAGATGACATCGTTGCGCGACAGCAACGGATTTTCGCTGCTGCTGCTGAGTCGTCCGATTGAGGCACTCGCCCGCTGCCCGATTTGCCTCAAATCAAACCACGAGTGCGCAAAAAAGATGATTATGTGCGATGAAGGCCACTGGTCATGCGGCGAGTGCGAGAGAAACGTGGTGAACATTGGGTCGTGCGTGCTCTGCACGAAGCCGCTTGCAATCAAGTACAAGCAGGGCGAACCGCGGCTTGTGCAATTTCGTCCCTGAGGGTCGCGTTCGGCAAACGGTTCAACATATCGCGAGCGGTGGCACACACAATGGAGATCCGACCAGCGCTTGTTGGCGGTTCAACCGGAATGATTGTCGGTGCGATTGTCGGCATGATGGTCGCCGCGAGAAACAAAAAAAATGCTCCAAGCCCGTTGTCCAGGTCGGGTGGAAGTGTTTCTGATGCGCCCACGCCAGAGCGCGGAATCGACAGCGCCGCCTTGCTTGCGGAACAAAGCGACAGCGCCGTGGTTGGCCGGATTGCCGAGTCCGATGTCGATCTTCGAGAGCTCTTGATGGATCTTGCCAGCGTGCGCGGCGGCGAAGCAACGAAGAAGTTTGAGCAGCTTGTGAAGCATCTGAACGACCTTGTTGACCTTGGCGTCGAGGTGCAAATCAACACGGGAGAAGTAAACCACATGATTTCGGCGTCGCATATCTCGGCGCACGCTCTGATCGCCATGAAAAACCTGAAAAGCCGGCTGGGAGGGGACAAGCTCGAGCACTACAATGATTTACAGTCTCGCCTGGAGGCGGCGATTGAAGACCGCGTGAGTGCGATTGTATCCAGCGCGTCGCCTTGAAGCGATTGCGGGCTCAAAAAAAAGTTGGGATAAGTAAGCAATTGATTCTGAAGAAATGTCATGGAGGCATCTTCCCAAATCAGTACCCTTAGCGAAGACCAGCAAAACTTCAGAAAACTACAAGCAAAACCGGCGACGTACACCATAACGTGGGGCATGTTCAGCAACGCCCTTTTCCAGAAGGCGCCCCCGCAAGGTGATGCCCCCGAAAACGCAAAGGATGGGGACAAAGCCGCCGCCGATGTTGAGTGCTTCATTTGCATGTACCCGCATTATCGCCGAACTTGCCCGCTGCTGCGATGCCAGCTCTGCACCGCCCACGGCTACACGCGAACGTGGCCGCGAAACTCCCAAAGTGAATTGTTGTTCAACTTGCGCCGAGGTCAATCCGCCCGCAAGGATGATCTGCGAGTGGTCAGCGAGGAGCACCTCCGTCGAGCGTCTTCGCTGCTGTTTGCAAGGTAAGCGCGTTGTCCTGCAATGGTTTGATGGTACGACGGAAGGCGACAACGCCTTGCACGCTTGCGCGGTCCGATTGGAACGAGAAGCACTAGCGTGTTCACGCTCCGATAAGCAGTACGAGGCGCACGTACTGCGGATCGAGGCGTTACTCGAGCATTGGTCAACGCCGATTGTGTCACCTGAAGCCGTTTCTTATTTGGCGCTCCACGCCGAACAAGCGGCAGAGAGCAAGGCCCCAACCAACGACAATACCGAAGAAGTGCTGCAACGTTGCAAAAAGTGCGGCGCAAGGGCAAAGTTCACGCAGAAACAGACGCGCAGGTGCGCCCTGAGCGCAACCGTTTGGATTGCGCACATCCGATGAGAACCCCCTCGCTTCGCAGCGCTGACGAGGCCATGACCGTATTTTTTGAGTGCACAAACCCGGCGTGCGCCGAAAAGTGGCGCCTTTCGTGACAAAATATAGCCACGTGTAGAAGCAAGCAGGCACATGGCCAGAAGAGCGCGCAAACTTGTGATTGTTTTTGTGATCAGTCTGATTCTGTTCACAACAATTCTGCAAATCTTGGCGCTGATCAATGCAAGCACCACCGTAGAAGAAAAACTACCGCCCCCGCCGACGGCGCGCGCCGGCGGCCTCGTAGCAGCTGTGGGGATTCCAATCACCGCCGTCTTGGTCGGTCTTTCCGCAACTTCAATTCAGCAGAAGCCGCGGCTGAACCCTCAAAAGCCCCGCGAGCCTGGCACCATCGGCATGCGCGCATTGTCCTCGGTTGAAGGGCATGTTGCGAATATACCAAGAGACCGTGTACCCGAGGTAGAACCGACGTCGGTCATGTCTCTCGAGCAACTACGGCAACTTGAGGAACCAAATTGGGGATTCTCCCCTGAAGGCGCGGACGCAGCAGAAACGTTGCACCTGGGTTACAACGGCGAGCACTACAACCCCATCGAAATCAAGGGCGACCAGGCCACCTTCTTAGAGGTAAAGGGAGACGGGTCGTGCGGATACCGTTCGCTGTCGTACCTCCTGCGGGGCCACCAAAGAATGTATTCACAACTGCGGGAAAATCTCGGTCGCTACATCTTGAAGCAGGGTATGGGCGCATTCAACAATTTCGGTATAATTGACGACCCGAGGGTCAATCCGGACCGGTTCACCGAACTTTATCCGGACCAAGAGCTGCCGTCAATCAGTCCAGAAGAGCTCGGCAACTATCTGGTGGCAAATCCAACTGAGTGTGATTGGATTAACCATCATATGATAATCGCGCTTTCCAAAATGTTGAAGAGGCCGATAAAGGTGTACAGACAGAACTTCAAAGCTCGACAAAAAGCGGCTTAGTCACGCTTCTCGGCGCTTTTGTCTAGCGGTTGAGCCAAGAGCGCGTTCCGGCGAGCGCGCCACATGAGGTTGTGATCGACAAACTGCGCGAGCGCACGCTGCACGATTGGACACGTGGACTTCTGGGCTTCGTGGAGCACACGATGTGGTGGCAATGCCTCAACATCGTCGATTTCAGTGCCCCACTCGCGATTGTCTGCGTCTTCCGACTCGAGGAGACGCGCGCGCAAAATTTCCGCCCAGTACTCGAGGGGGGAGTTGTACCGTTCGACGATACCGGCCAGATTGCGCACGCGGTAGAACGCATGCTCGTATTGCGACCCCTCGCGGAACGCCACTTTCTCGCCATTCAACAGCTCGATCATGGCTCGTCGACTTCTGCTGCCACCGATTCTTTTTTGGCGCGCAATGTGGACGCGCGTTCCACCACTCCAGAAAGATAGAGTTTTAGCTTGTCGATGCACATCTGCCAGAATCCGTCGTCAAATTGCACGGCGTGCGTTTGGGAGCGGTTGTCATACGTCTCAATCAGCAGAGCGCTGCTTGCGCCTGTGAGATGCATGTAGCAGTGCATCTGGGCTCGTTCATAATCAACGACCCTTCCAAAGAGGCGATTACGCCGCTGCTTTGCCTCCACAACTTCGCCCGTGTCTTTTGCGATGCCGTCAACTCGCCCCACGAGCATCACGCGGCGGCCCTCCCACTCGAAGAGCTGATTAGTAAATGCACAATCATTCCGCCGGTGCACGCTGGCCTGAGTTGCTTGTTCGAAAGCGTCGATTGCGCTGGTCTCGCGGCGCGTCCCGCGCTCCAGTCTAGTTTCGTGCTCCAAGGCCGCCGACAGCGACGCGGGCACAGCTCCCCTCGGCAAGATCCCGCTGAGCGTGCTCGCAATCTCTTTTGACTCCCTGTTCCTCTCGCACGCGACCGCGGGCTTCACAACGGCGTCGCGCAACGCAGCCACAACCTCTGGTTCTGTCGCGGTGTCCGCCAGCGAGAGCGCGGTGCGGGTGATTCGAATTTCCTCCGGCGCTGCTGCGCGTGCCCACTGCTCGATTTGGGTTGCACGGCGTTGAACAGGGACGCCCAGGTCCAGCGCGAGCCGCTTGTTTTTAGACCAGAAGCACAAGTCGCGCTCTTCGTCGTCGACGTACGGGTTCAGGCCGACAAATTTTGCGAGGTCACTCGAGTTGATCTGGATCGATTGCATGCCGTATATTTTTCAGTTTTCAGTTTTTTCAGGCGTCCTGCCAGCTACCCGAGGTGGAATTCCAAACCTTTCCCTTTGGGGCACGGCCGGGGGGGCGCCTTGGGACGTCCTTCCAATCGCCTGCTTCTGTGTCCCACACTTTGCCTTTTGGCGCGCGCCCGCGTGGGCGGGTGTGCGAAGTCGATGGGGTTCCCGCCGAAGCAGTTTGCGGCGACATCATCTTGATGTACTCGTGCACAACCGTTTTTTTGTACGGCATAATCGTGCGCATGTGCCGCAATGCACTGCGACGGCCAAGCTTTGTCATGATCTGATTCACTGTGAGGTGGTCGCGCTGCCCCGGGGGGAGCGAAGCGTACATCAGTTGCGTCTCCTTCACAATCAGCGCAAGTTGTTGGGAAGCGTTTTCTTCCTCGCGGTGGATGTCATCGTCTGTCATGCGTGTCGCATGCATGTCGGCGAGGCGCGCGCGCTCCGCTGGGCTCATCGGTGGGTCCGACGCTTGCTCCATACGCGCAGCGGCGGCGTTGTAGTACTTCCTTGACTTCGACATGCTTTATAATCGCTCACAAAAAAAAGCGGTAGGTGAACTAAACAGGTGCATCGATGCCACCTCAGTCATACACAATCACGGAATCAACATCAACTTCTGTCAGCGCGTGAATTGTAATGGCCGAGGAATCGATCGGCTTTCCGAAGTTTTGTATTTTTCGACCGCCATTCGAATCGTACAAACCAAGAAACTCGTTGAAGCCTTGTGTGAACTCCTCCAGCTTGTCTTGATCGACGATTTTGAAGATTTTGTTGCCATCGATGATGTACCTTTCGCCATTAACAATAAGCTCTACCCAATTGAACTTCCCATCCTTCTTCGCTGTCTGTGTGTACAAGTAGAACGCGCCCGCGGCTGCAACAAACGCAACGATTGTGGCCGTTGACACGGGATTTGCAGAAATCGCAGGCAGGAGCGTGTTCACCACAAATTCGCGCATGAATTGCGCAAGGAAGACAAGCCCACCGTAGATGGCTGGCGAAAGATAGTTAAATACGTCCTTTGCAAACCCTCCCGCCGTCGTCTTCACAAACGCTTCGGCTGCGGCGCTGACCCCCCGCGCAATTGCAATCACTATTGGGCTTGCTATTGTGCCGCCGCCAATGATCGGAATCGAAAAACCGGCCCCCAGGCCGGCGGCGCCCAGCAAACCGCCCTGGATGGTCGGCGCAGCTGTTGTTGGCGGCAACGAGCGCGAAATTTGCACGGTGTAGACTTTGTTGTCGACAATGTCGTTCATGATCTTTGCAACAGACGCATCGACCGCATTTTGCGCGAGCACTCGTCGATCGTCCTTGGTGATTAAAACAAGCACAATGATAAACGCTATCAATCCGAGAGCAAACGCAAAAACGGCGAATGTGTACAGCAAAATTAAGTGAGTTCTGCTATCGGTCATTGGCTTTCTTCACGAAAAAGATAATTTCGTCCGATTTCTCGCATAACATATCCACTCGCTAATCCAAAACAGAATGGATTGCGTCCTCACGTGCATATGCTTAATGATCCTCCTTGTGATCTTGTATGCGTTGTTGATGCAATTTATCGACGCAAAGCAAAAGGAGCACGAGGCGCGCCTGTGCAGCTTTTTGGAAAATGCTGGGCCGCGCATTGAAACGTTCCAGAGCATAGATAAGGTCGACGCCAAAATAATTCTTGAAGAGGCGTTTTGGCGCACAGAACAGAGTGGTTGGGAGTCGCGCAGGCACGCAAACTACCCGACTACGGACATTGAAGTGGTCCATTGGTCTACCAAGTCGAATCGAGTGGTGCACAAAATTGTTTCGCAAGCGCGGCGGAGGCTGGCGGGCATGTTCCATGTCGACCCAGCTGAAATAGTGTTGAAAGAGGCTTTTGTGGCAAAGTACACGCCGGACGGGCAGAAAAGACTGGCGCTACACCAAGACGGCAGCGAGTTCTCATTCATCGTCGCGCTAAATGACAAGTTCAGCGGCGGCGGCACTTTCTTTGCGTTGTCGAGGAGGACTGTGCGGTTGGGTGTGGGCGAGTGCGTCGTCTTCAGCGGCAAAACATACCACGCGGGTCTTGAGGTTACGTCGGGTGAAAGGTACATCCTCGCGGGCTTCCTCAACTACAAGTACGCGGATTTCTGTGATGGCGACGACAACGTCGACGACGACAGTACCAGCGTCGAACGGCTTGTGGCACGCGCCGCGCGGCACGCAAAGGCCCATTATTGAACGGCTGAAATCTCAATCGCAATCATGAAACACGGGAGCAAGAAGCAGAAGGCGCTGCATCGCATCCGCCCGTTTGTCCGTCTTTTACACAAAGCGTTCCGAGAGCACAACAAAAAGGCGGAGCACTTGTACCCCGGCGGCGAGCTCGAGAGCCGCATTCTCGAGGAACTCAGGAGCTTGGACAACAGCATTGTTCGCTGCGTTGACGGCGCGCTCCAAGACTTCTTGGTCCCTTGGTCTCTCGATTCTTCGCTGTACGCCCCGTTTCAAATCAAAACAACCCAGTCGCAAAAGGTCGACGGGCGGTACACATTCAGGCAGACTGGCAACGGCGTTGGGCAGCCCATCAAGTACCCAAACATTCCGATTGTGGGCGTTGTTGTCGCAGGGACAAACCGCTTCTGGTGGGTTTTCAAGAGCGGCATTCAAGGGAAGGGCATCAACGTGCGCATTGGGCAAGACACGCACAGTACTCTTGCCCGCGGCGAGGGGCTGGCCTCGCTTGGGGCAGCGCTGCGCGTGATTGGCGACGTCGTCCCAATCCGCATCGCAGACATGCGGATAGCTTCCAGCTCGCTGGTCGCGGAGAACAAGCTGGCATATTTGATTCGGCAGAACATCCCGGGCCAGTACTCCCGGCCCGACCTGCAGAACTCGGTCGTTGACGACAGGGTAGACTATGGGAACGGCTTCAAAAACGCGCAGAACAAGCTATGCTCGCGTATCTCCGGAAGGGCCGGGGTCATGTCAAAGCATAACTACAAGGGAGTCGGCAAGCACCCGTATGAGATTGGCGACAACGACGTGTACGTTTTTGGGTACAGGGCGCCGACGGCGGTGTTCATATGGTCGATCCCGGAGGCTGTCATGGTCGCAAACAGCCGCGTCGGCGAGGGCGCGACAAAGACGCTGTGGCTCCATGTGCCTCAAAACGTCCCCAACAATGACGAGGTGGCCCCGATCAACAGGATCAAGCAGAACTCCACAGCGTGGACGCAAACGCACTTTCTCGGGCGATTCGATATCACGCCGGCGCAGAAGTCGGCGCTTCAGGATGGCTCGTACTTGGAGGCGCTTGTGTAGCGTGCTCAATCGTCGTCGGAGTTGTCGGAGTCGGAGTCGTCGGCGTCGTCAAACTCAAAGCTTCGCCGTGCGCGCAAAACCCAAAAATGATACCAGGGCGTTTGCATTGCCTCGAGCGCGAGCGGCGCCAGCGCAAGCAACCTTGTCAAGCCCGAACGCGTTGACTGCCAACGCGAAGAGGGCGTCGGCGAAGCACGCATCTTCGGATACCCTTCACACCCAGAGTCTGATGACCCTGGTTCACACCCCGGGGTGCCCGTCCGAGCAGCCCATACACCGATCGGGTTGATCACCGAGCGGATCCCGCCGGATCACAGCCCCCGCGGCCTCCGCCCCCCCCGCAAAGACACCCACGCGGCTTGGTAATCGCTCGCACTCTGGGTTCACACTGTGTGTCGGCTGCGCGTCGAATTTGTACCTGATGTCGGTGAACGGCATGCGAACGCGGACGATGACAAAGAGCTTCCAGGACCAAACTGGCCCAGATCCGGCACGCCCCGGCGAAGAGCGGCAAGCGACTACGCCGGGCAGTCTCGGCTGCTTGGCCGCTTGTGAAAAACGCAAGCCCGATCCGGGGGTGCTTCCGTCAAGCGACGCGCCAAAGAAGTTGAGGTCGTCCCAAGATGCGCCGAGCGCCGCGGCGCGGATATCACCGGCCCTCGATCTTTGTTCAGCGAGCGCATCGCCAACGCTTGATGGCGAAGGCGAGTTTGTGAACCAGGTTGTCAAGGTGCACAATTGCGCGGCCGGACCGTCCAAGACGACGCGCTGGGCCGACGTGCTTCCGATTGACACGTTTGCACAGTCGAAGCTTTGCTTTTTGATCCCGGTGACACCCGAAGGCGTGCACATGGCGACGTCTGCAATTTCTCGCTCGGGTCAGATCAGCGTATTGCCGATTTCGTCGTGGCTCTCGGTCCACAGCCAGCAGCACAGCGGCTTTGTCTGTGTGCTCAACTTGCATGCGCTCCTCTGCCAGACCCATTGCATCGTCGCCGCAAATTCTCTTGTCAAATCGTACGTGTACAAAGATGTGGGGCAGGAGTTTACCAAGGCTTTTTTGGGCGAGCCTGGATACACCAACTTGGGAGAGTTCACCCCCTCGTTCCTGCTCTGGGTGACAAACCTCATCTTTGCGGATTGCGCGCGGCTTGAGGAGGGTGTCGAATTGCGTGCCGAGATGGTCTTCGGCATCGAGGCTCTGGTGGCGGCGCTATTTGAGCACAGCAACCCGGCGATCATCGGGTTGTCGATTGGAAACGTAACCCCGCACTGGGTCGTGTTGTTTCCGCTGGTCGGCGCGGGCAGCCCGGACCTGGTCGCGGTGTTCGACCCCAGGGAGATTGAGGAGCACAACGCGCTGACCAAAAAAGAGTTGCTCATGTACCTGAGCATGGCCCCGCCGGTCGCAATTGTGCAGTTGAATGTCGACGCACGCTTTGGCGCAGTCCGCGCGGTCAAACCGTTGCGGGGCGCAGCTGGGCACTACCACCCGCACGCGCGGCACATCTTCGAGTCCGAGGTTATGCCGACCAGTCACCCAGAACACCCAGCGCCGCATACGGTTCCAGAAATGTGAGCGTCCCCGTATCTGGTGCAGAATCCTCGCGGCACAATGAAGTATTAGTATTGTCTGTGAATGGCACCACGAAAGAATCGTCACCAACATACACTTGAGCTTCGAGCCATTTCATCGGTTCCCGGATGCGAATCAGCCCTGCGAAAAGGTCGGATCTGGGCTGATAGATCGCAAAGGCAAAACGAGTTACGCCGTTGGCGTCAGAGTATCTAGCGATTTTGGGAATCGCCATTGGATTTGTGACGTTATTGAAATTTTCCGCGAATGCGATATCGCTTGTGTAGAAGAATGTTATTGGCTGGTCTGTATCTCCGACATAATCTTGAAGAATTTTGCAGTACTCAATACTGACACCATAAATTGGGTCCGTGCCTGGAGAAGGAAAAACTATATTGAAACTTGTGCTGGTATACAGAGCATCCAAATCTGCAGAGATAGTGTCGTCGGTCACAAGTTTCACTTTGAAATCATTTGGAAAAGTAACTCGCATGGCCTTGGGGACCTGCTGAGTATAGCTTTGGTTGAAAAAGTCCAATCGCAAGTAGCTGTTTGAACAGGCTTCTCCCCCTCCATCGGCAGATGATCCGCTCTGTCCTATTGTTAATTTTTCAACTGGTACAACTTCATTGATGTCGGTAATGTTTCCGAGTTGGATGGCGTTGGCGACCAAATCAGCAATGGAGCTTTGAATAATGCCTAAGCCTGATGGATAGGAATTAAGAATTTTCTTTACGGTCTTGTTGCCTGGAAGGAATGGATTAGCGACTTCCGACGCTGTGTCTAATTCGGTATATTTCCAACTAAACGCAGAAGAGTTGGTAAGAACGTATTGCACGTTCTCATCTGTGCATTGTATAATCATAGGATCGCCTTGAGCTGCAGATTCGACGCTAAAATACGCGACCACAGGGTTGACTTCAATATACAAAAAGCCTTCTTCAGGAAATTTTGTGGCCACATACACACCATTAATATCCATCCCGGCTTGGACCGAACCTTCAGTATAAATTGTCGATGTCACAATGTAATCGTAATAATTTGCTCCTTCGGTGTTTGGCTGCACAATTGTAGAAGGTCCAATTATAAAATCATCACCATTAGAATCACCATCATTGAACACTGGGTAGTGGCGTTGAAGTCTGACTATACGGCCTTTTTCCTTGTTCGAGTCATCTCGCAAATCGACTATTGCAACAACAGTTTGTTGAAGAAAGTTTGGCGTGGGCGCTCCGAGCGTTAACGTGTTTGATGACGGTGCGGGCGGTGTGGGCGGGGAATCGGCTGACGACGGCGGTCGCGGCGCGCTCGCTATTGGTTTGGGCAGCGTGCTCGCGCTCTCCTCAACTTTGTTGTGATTAGACAATCCAAATACAAGCCCAAGAGTCAATGCAAGCGCGATTGTCAGGGCGATAACAAGCCAAGCCCACCATGGAAAGTCGCTTTGGCCCATATTTTGTGTATAGGAAGGGATTATTTTTCTAGTACTACCCCAGCGCTATCAATATGGACGCGGACCCATCCCTGGCGTCCGCGCTGTACAGTGCGTTGCGCCGCATCAAGATACCCGACCTGATGAAGCTGGACTCGTTCCAGTTCACCGTCGACGCGGACACGGGGAAGCGCACGTATCTGAAACGACGGTCAAACTTGGTCGAGTCCGGAAAGCCTTTGCACAGCTGCGTCTTTGGACTCACGTGCTCGCCGGCGTGGAAGTGGGACGTCAGGCCGACAAAGCTCGCGCGGGAGCATCCCGACGTGGACAACCTCCTGCACGAGTACGCGCGTGTGCACTTCCCGGACTTTCGGTACACAACCATCACGATCAATCGCAACCTCCAATGCCGCCGACACGTCGACACACTCAACAATGGCCCTTCCGTGCTCACGTCTGTGGGCGACTTCACCGGCGGCGAACTGAACATCGAGACCGAGGATGGACGCCAGCACACTTTCGACACAAAGGGTCGTTTTGTCATGTACGAGGGCGCGCGGTGGCCGCACTGGAACAATCCGATTTGCGGGGAGAAGTTCTCGATTGTTTACTATAAAGACGCCCGAGTTCTCGGGCACGTCCGCGGACGCTTCAAAGACGACTCGCGCTTCTCATCCCTGCAAGACATGCGCATAGTGAGCGACCTTATGGAAAAGCCAATCCTGCTGCAAGGGTGAGCGGCTTAACGACGCCTTTTTTTGGTTTTGCGTTCGGGCGCCCCCGACTCCGTGATCGTGATGAGCCCGTGCTTCACACAATCGTCGATGTTTAGCAGGTGCTCGCCTTTGAGCAGCTTTGCAATTGTGGCGCGACTCATGGTCGAGCGGTCCAAGTACACGCGCTCCAGGCAGCCCATCAACTTGGTCGAGTTGGTCAACTCGTCCTGCATCTCGACGTACTTCAGCTCGTCGTTGTACACGCGGATTTGATGGACCAGCATGTGCGCATGGGGCTGCATGCGGCGATCGCGCCCCCCAAGAAACACCAGCGTGGCCGCGCTCGCCACAAACCCTTCGGCATGGGTTGTCACGGCGACGCCGCGCGCGCTGAGCTCCCGCAGATAGTCCATCATCGCGAGCCCTACGTATGCCTCGCCACCATCGCTCTTGATGTGGATGTCGAGACTTGCATGCCCGGACGCCACGCCCTCCTCGCAGCATCGCGTCAGCTCACAGCACGCCACGGTGGTGATTGGCGAGTACAGCCAGACGTGCCCGCCGGTCCGCCAGACGCGCTTTGACACGGCTTCTTCATCTTCGTCGCTTGCCATGAGACTGAATACACTTTTGTGGGCGTTGGTCAAAGTCAATGGACGGTCTTTTGGTAGACCGAGCGAAGGGCACGCTGCAAAGCATGATGCGCGATCGCGGCTACCGCGACAGTGCGCAGGGGGGCGGGGTGTCTCCGGGCGACGGCCCAGACTTGTGCTTCAAAGCTCGCGGCCGCGAGACAGTTAGCGTGCGGTGGTTGCTCTCCGAAAGCAAAGCGGGTGTGCGAGAGATTCGTCAGCTGCTCGAGGACATGCGCGCGCGCTCGGCCAACCATGTGTTGCTTGTCTTTGTGAAGCCGTTGACAACGTTTGCTGCAAACGAGCTGTCAAAATCCGAAAAGAGGATTGAGCTCTGGATGGTCGATAGGCTTCAGTACAACCCGACCCTGTATTTTCTTACACCGGAACATCGCCTGCTGAACCAAGCGGAACGGAAAACTTTTGTTGAAAAGACGGCGGTTGCAACATTACCCAAAATTTTAGCTAGCGACGCCATCGCTCGGTGGTACGGGGCGAAGCGCGGCGCAATTTTCGAGATTCGGCGCCAATCGCCCGACGGATTTTGCTACGTGGTTTACCGGGTTGTGGTGTGATCCCGCGTCTCGGTGCTCTGCACGTCGGATTGCGATGTGCTGCTGCCAGCACTGTTGTCGGAGTTGGCGAGGTCCGCCTTTCGATCAACATCGCAGAGTTCGTTGTACGCGGGATGGCACCACCGTCCCAACTGTCGGGGGAGCGGTTCGATTTTGGTCAGCTGGTGCACGATGGCGCGAATCATGACCACAAGTAGTAAAATCGGGCGGGGGTCGGGCGAGTCGGGCACCCGCACCTAAAAAAATGCGCGGAAAAATGAACGGTTGATATGTTGTCATACTCAAAGCTCACCTTTGTGGCCAGCCACGCCTTTTCCATTGCGTTTCACTTGCTGCTGGCTTTGCTGATCTTGCTCGTCTTGGTCAACCCGTCCGTGCTCGCAGAAAGCGAGGCTGCGTTTGCGACCGCCATCGTGTTTGAGTCGATCTTTGTTTTCCTGACCGTCGGGTCTATAGTGCCAATTGTCAAGTACGCAGCGAAAATGTAATGGTCACACCAAGACGCAAGAGCCATTTGGCGATGGCCAATCCCCGAGCGCTCGAACTCTCAGAAGACTTGAAGTTCTTTGTCGAGATTGGAAATCTAGACATCATGGCTCTGCGCGCGTGTTTCATCGAGCAGTACTCCACAGTTGGCGAGTACGTGTCGCGGTTGAAGAATCTGCCGCCGCGGCGCGTCTGGGGCATGCTCACGCCGGTTGGCAAGTCGGTGCTTGTGCGCCGGCGTGTCAAGCAGACGGTCAAACGGTCGATACCTTTTGTGCTGATTGCGGTTGTGGCGATTCACGTGATGCGCGTGCTGTACGATCAGATCAAAAAGGCAAAGACGCGCCCGACGGGAATCGACGACCGAGGCCGGCAGATTGTGGATCAAATTGCCCAGGGCACGCTGCCGGAGACCATGGAGTCCAGATTGAAAGCATACTTTGACATAGGCAGCGAAAGCGAGTGGGAATCGTTCTCGTCGGCCGTGGTCAGCGCAAACCCGCGAGAGTGGACGTTGACAGAGCCGGTCGATCGCTCGACGCGACCGCCGGTGTTTTACAGAAGCGCCCAGACCGCGTTCTGGCGCGGCAAGTTCCGCGCGGCCTTTGGTGTTACCGAATCGACGCGGCTGGAGCTTGTGCGGGCGAGCGATGGTTTCTTTGGGTGGGTTCGCCAGCGGGGCGGGACGACTACCACCTCGGATTGGTGGGCCGCGGCCGAACATCGGCACAGCCTTGGCGTCGTGAACCGCTTGCAGAGCTACGCGCAGGGGCCGCTGGTTGTCCTAACGCCGGCACTCTTTGGCTTCCTGGGGTTCTCGGCGACTCCCGCGTTGCTCGCTATCGCCCCGGCCGCATACGCGGGCGAAAAACTCGGCTTGAAGTTCTCGAGCGACCGCAAAGACACCTCATTCCCAATGCTGAGGCACGCGTACATGAGCACGCTGCCAACGGCAATGATGTCCGTGCGTCGATTCGAATGGGCGCACCATGACACGCTAGTTGCAAAGACGGCGAATCTGGAGGCGCGCGAGAATGCAAGTGGCGACTTCTCCTTTCCGAGCGGGAGCTGGAAGATTGTCGAGAACATGGCAAATTTCGCCATCGGAAGTGGGCAGGCGATCGAAAATTCGACGGCGTTGAGCAGTTTCTACAGCGCGTTGCGCAACCCTTTCAAAACCGACAACAGCAAGGCGGTCGATCTCGCGCCAGGAAAGACACTGTGGGAGAGGGTTGCGAACGCATTCCGCACGGAGTCGAGCGCCAGCACCGCGGACGACGCGTTCGAAAAGTACCTCGGGGGCGCGGCCCGCATCGACGACCGTCTGCAAATGTATAAGGAGCGAATGGGGCAAATGAAGAATGCAACAAAGTCAAGTTTGGCGCCGCTCCAGCGTAAAATTGCGGAGAGCGATCGCAAGTATCTCAGAAACCTGCAGAATCTGCACGAGAACGGACTTTCGTGGCTGGGACCTGATAACGGAAAGCTACGGAGGTTGCAAAAGTTGTCCGAAAGGGAACCCGATGAGAAGACAGTAAGAATTGCAAAAGAATTGGAGGCAGACGTGCTCAAACTAATCAGGGAAAAGAAGCTCGAAATTTTGGGTGAAGGCGCGCGCAAGCAGTACAACCAAGACAAAGAAGTCAGTGGTGTTGAGTACGCTGACCGAAAGCTCAACCGCAGGGCTATAGATTTTGGGGGGCGGGCGCGGCGACTTGCGCAGGATAAGATCTCAAAGAAAACAGGCCGACTCTTCGAAAAGCTGAAAGAATGGGCGCCGGACTTTGGGCGCGCCGAGATTGTGCAGGACGATTTGATAACCGGAAACAATGTCACTCCGCTTGTTGAGGATCTTGTGAGATCAGTGCCTAAAGCGACCGGCCGGGACTTGACCGACGAGGAGCGGGACGAGCTGGTCAACGAGGCAAAGGCAGCGTCTCCAGGAAGACCCTGGGCGCCAAGGCCGGAGAATGGTAAAGCCGCAAAAAACAAGTTCGACGCCAGACCTGGTAGGTCTTGAGATTCATATTTATGTGAGAAGCACTACACGGCGTGCGACGCGGGGCGACGCTGGCGCACGAAGCCTGCTTCTCCCCTTTCGCGCGGCGGCCAGCTTGGATCGGCGTCATTGTACGTGAAGAGGAGCTCTTCACCGGCCTCGACCGGTCGCTTGGTGATGAACTGCGGAGCTCCGCTTGGCCCGGGCACGAGGAACACGTTGGCTTCCTTGAACCCGTGATTGGCCTTCGATGGGGCGTGGTTCAGGCAGTACCAGCGCGAGCGGCTGCTCCACGCGAGATCGACCCAAAGCACCCCGCGCGCGTGCAGCAGCAAGTCATCCGGCCCGCTGATTGACAACGTGTCATCGCCAAGCTTGATTTTCACGCACACTGTCTTCTCGAAGTAGGTCACCATCTGCGGGTCCACCGAGATCGGGGCCTCCATCTCCGCGATCACCGCGTTGGTGGGGATCTCCGAGTTTGCGCGCAGCCCGCGCCCAACGACCGACGCGTACGTCGCAACGTCGACGCGGTGCACGGCGCTGACTGCGCCGCGCGCGGCCGAGGCAGAGGCGTTGGCATTTCGCTTGGGGATGCGGCGCGATGATATTTTCATCGCGCAGATTCGGTGGCGTTGTCCGCAACAGCCTTGGCCGCCCTTGCTGCCCTCTTTGAAGAAATCAGGGTAAGCAGGCGAATGGGTGGCCCGCAGAGCCCTCACCCCTTCGCCCCTTCAAGCGGGTGAAGCGGGTGAAGCGGGTGCTGTGCGCCGCGGATTGCATGGATGACTCGCCCTTCGATCCCGGCCAGCGCAATCCGATCGCGAAGCGCCCCGCCGCAAGGGAAACGCCCATGACCGACGCGCGTGCAGGCGACGCCAAGCAGAGGAGCGACGTCGACGACGACGTCGCGGCCGCGGCCGCGGAGCAAAGCCCGAAGAAGGAATATCCTGAAAAGAAGCAACGCGCCGATGGCGGAGCGTTGCAGCTTGACCGCATCGCGCGAGCTCGCGAGGCCCTGCGTCTCTCGCGACCGCCCGTGCGCCTGCCGTGTCGCGACGACGAGCGACGGTGCATCCACAATTTCATTGCGGACGCGCTCAATGATGGGTTCGGCGCGTCCATGTACATCAGCGGCATGCCGGGCTCCGGAAAAACCGCGACTGTGCGGGAGGTCATCACGAAGCTCAAAGCGGATTGTCGGGTGCCCTTCTTTGACTATGTCGAGATCAACGCGCTCCGTCTCGACGCGCCCGAGCAAGTATATTCCGAACTGTGGCATCGCGTGTCGGGCGAGTCGATCCCTCCCGGCCGCTCCAAGGATCGAATTCATGCGTGGTTTGTGGAGCACCGATCGACCGTCACGCTGGTTGTGCTGGCCGACGAGATTGACCACATGCGAACGTCGAAAGACGACGTGCTGTACAATCTCTTTGATTGGCCCACGCGCGCGGGGTCACGCTTGGTGGTCATCGGCGTCGCAAACACCATGGACTTGCCCGAACGTCTGCCGCCCAAGATCGGCAGCCGACTTGGCCTCAAACGTCTGACCTTTGGTTCGTATTCGCGCGAGCAGCTTCAGACCATTGCCGCAGATCGCCTTGGCACGCTTCATAGCGTCTTTGGGCCGGGAGCGATCGAGATGGCGTCGCGCAAGGTTGCCGCGGTGTCCGGCGACGCGCGTCGATTCCTGCAGATTTGCGCGAGGGCGTGCGACGCCCTTGGCTGCCGTGCCGAGCACACGCAGATCACGGTCGCCGACATCATGCAGGCGTCCTGCGCGTTGGAAAACAACCCGTACAACCTGATCCTCGCGAACGCGACTCACCTCGAGCTGCTATTGCTGGCGAGCGTTGTCGCGGAGAAGCGTGCGACCATCGGAGCCGTTTCCATTGCTGCCGTTCGTTCGCGCGCCGCGCGTGTTTACGACCAGGACTTGAGCCACGCCGAGACGCTGGAGCTTGCATCTTCGCTTGCGCAAAACAGCCTACTGACTATGAGCGCGTCGAGCGATTTGTCGCCGGGGCCGATCTTGGAGCTCTCGGTGCCGGAGTCGCTGCTGGAGGATCACTTGCGCAGCTTGGGAGGGGTGTTCAGCATTCACTCAGTCAACCGGGGCTAAAAGATGGGTTAGGTTATCCGGGTTACAATTAGCTCAATCTTGCACCTTAGACATTACTTCTCGGAAACTCGCCAGGCGAGGTCTACGCACGCGACCGACAGGCCAACCAGCGCAACGCCGTGCCAATTCCGGAGCTTGTAACGTAAAATATAGTATGGGTTTGTGCACAGAATCGCGTAGGTGAAGGCTGGAACAAGCGCCCAGTCGGCAGAGCCGCTCGGCTTCTGAGCCAAAGAGATCGCGAGCGGCAGTTGATGGAAAAAGGCTTCGAGAGCAAGGTACGCCGCCCACGAGACTTGCCTTCCCTTCCACAAAACGTTTGCCCCTCGCTTCCGCGCGAGCGTATCCACAAACATGACCGCGCCCGCCCCCGATACCACAACGCTGCTCGCCACCAGGCCGCGAGCGTAATTGTGTCTAAGGTGCGGCACCGCGACCATCATGGCGTTCCATGTCGTGTAGTAGTTCATTTTGGTTAGAGGGGGTCCTTGATTGGAGCACTCCCCCCCTGCCCCCACCCCGCCACCGGCACACTCAGATGATGTGGTCAGAAGCATTCATGCAGTTCGTGGACAATGTCGAAGATCCGCACAGCCGGTCACTTGTCCGGCACCTGGTGACCCTCGATGACGGGACCGTGATTGATGTCCCAGATTCATTTATCAGAAAAACAGTTCCATTGCGAATGCCAATGGTCGCCTGGATTCTGGCTATACTTTTTCGCTTGCGCAAAAAAGCCTGGGCGGCGATTTCGATCAAGTACAGGCCGGGAGGTCCTGGCTACTACACCGCCCTCGATTCATTCGAGCGCCAAAGGGCTCTGAGATAAAAAAATTGTTGGTAATGTACAAATGTTGAGCAACGTTTGTATACTTGTTGTTGTTTGTAGTGTATTGTTTTGTGTTTTAGCTGTTCTTGTTGTCTGTTCTGCTCAGCAACCCAAACAAACAGAACTGAAACTGCGAAAACGCGCCAAAAAGCAAAAATTGAAGAACCCAAATTCCTCGCGCCCCCGTGTCCCTGCCGCTGCGGCGAAGCCAAAATCAAGAATTGATTACAAAAAGGTGTTGGCTGATCGGATTGCGGCGGGGGTTCACACGCTCACACCATCCAAAAGCACAAAAAAGATACCCGTTTTCATCACAACCCACAACCGTTTCTGGTGTCTGGAGGCGTGCTTGCGCTCTTTGAAACGATTTGACAGTTTAGTTCCTGTCATTGTGGACAATGCATCGTCATACCCTCCGATGCTCGGGTACCTGAGTGCTCTGATGGCGCAAAAAGTTGAGGTCCTCAAATACCCCAAAAACGATCTCTTTGGAAATATGAAACTCGCTTTTCAAAATTACACAAATGCGCACAAGGGCGAGTTCGACTACTACATATTTACCGACCCCGACATCGAGTTGCCTAGAGAAATACCCAATGACTTTGTTGACGTACTGAAAGCCTTGGTTGACACATTTCCAGAGTTTGATGGAGTCGGGCCCAACCTGATTACTGACGACATCCCGGAAGAGTATCCTCTACGCCATCTTATTGTCGAAGATGAATCAACCAACCAACACGACCTGGCTCCGGAAGGATTTCACGCGGCGCGCGTGGAAGAGTCAAACTTGTTTGTAAAATTTGCCGCGCGCCGAATTCGCATACAAAGCTGTGACATCGACACAACATTCATGATGCATCGCGCAAATTTATTTCGAAAGGAGCGGAACGTAAGGAATGCGATCCGGATCGCAAAGCCTTACGCCGCAAGGCACTTGGATTGGTATGTAATCCCTGGGAATGAAACGAGCGATCAAAAACATTATGTAAATTCGCGTAACAATTTTGTGAGCCACTGGGGTTTCTCAAGCGATAATTCTGACATACTGGTGCTTTCGAAGTGTGCTTACAGCTCGAAACCAGGCAAAAATGGAATTAGGCACCCGTGCAACGAAAAATTAATGCAAGGCGATCCAACAAAAATTTCATTGCTGTTGCCGACGTTTGGACGATCAAAAAGCCTCGATAACGCGCTCAAAAACATTCAAATGAACACCAACGACATTTCATTGGTGGAAGTCCTGATTGGTATAGACAGTACCGACAAAGATTTTCGTCGCAACACAAAAATTGCTCAGAATTATAGGTTTGCGAATGTGATCAAACGCGAAATTGTGCCCGTCAATCGAAACGATGGGTATGACCAACTTTGCAAATTGTTCACGCAAATGGCGTCGCGCGCTTCGGGGGGTGTACTTGGTTTGTGGGGCGACCGTTGTGCGTTTATGAAGGGTTGGGACGACTTGATACGAAATGCTGTGCACAAGGCGCCCCATTCCTTCATTTACCTGAAAGAAAAGGGGACATGGAATTTTGCTCACCCGTTTGTGCCCTCGGTGGTGCATAACGCTTTACCCCAAGGCGCGTTTAACAGCTACAGCGACGCATTCATGCGCGAGATTGCGGAAGAGGTGGGCGGCGTGCACGTGGTCGATACGCCCAAGCCCATGGTTATTCGACTCGAGATCAAAAATATGGAGTGGCAAGGTGCGACTAACAAGGGAAAAGGAGACACTTACTGCTACAAGGGCAAACGTGGAGATGGCTCGCAATGCTCGACAGAGGACCTTGACCTCATGCGTGCGAGCGTTGATGCTTACCGAGCTCTTGTGCGCACCGGCAGGGGATTTCGCGCATCCAATGATGCGCTGGAGCATGGCACATGCAGCGTATCACACCAAGACCAACTCATCAGGGTTCACACACCATATGATACCACTGATTTCAACAAAGGTTTTGAGGAAGCCGGAGTCAACTATTTTGACCTTTCGAACCACATCAGGGATACGTACACCACCTTCGCAATTTGGCGCAATCCAATCAAACGCTCTGATGATTTGAACTATGCATGTGGCACCTTGAGCGAATGCACAAATGTGCGCGACCCAAATTTGAAACCGCTTTCGGAAATTTTGTGGGGTATACGGATTGATGAGCTGATTGATTTGGACATGGACGTGGACGACGTGGACAAAGACAACCACGCGGAAAAAATTGTGGAAAACCAAATTCTCCAAAAAGTGTTTGCCGATGACTACGCGCTGTTTGATCGTGTCAACAAGCAAAAAGACAAAAAGCGACAGGTTCGCATCCTGTCTAAGATCGAACCGGGGTTGCCGTGACAAGGGTGTGCCACCCGAGTTCAGATTCCATGGATGCATATTGATCAGCCGTCATATTTATGAAGGCCGGGCGCACTACCAAGACACCCTTGATGTAGTCCTCCACATCATACTTGAAGATATGTGCCTTGCGAATTGCTTGAATGTCAAAGCCTGCCAACAGGCTGCGCACTTCATTGAATGTGTATGTGAGAGCCCGCGGGCAGTTCAATTGAGCTTCGGCGTATTTTTGGATGATGCTGTCCGCTTCAGCAAAATCCCAAGTTTCTTTTGGTCCCATAAAATCAAACAACTTGAACGACCATTTTGAGTAGAGCATAATGCGCAACTCGCCATCAGAGCGCAACACGCCACAAACCTCTTTTACAATCAGTTCAGGTCGAGCTGCGTGATGAATGACGCCAAAAGAATATACCAGGTCAAACCCCCCGATGACGCCATGATGTTCAAGAAGCTTTTGTAGTTCTTCGGCATTCCCGCATATCAGCGTGGCTTTCAGACCGTTAGCATCCATTCGCTTTTTGCATATTTCTAAGCTCTTGCTCGATATGTCAACGCTGACAACTTCTGCGCCGTGACGCACAAAGTTGAGAGTGTCTGTGCCAATCCCCGTTCCAATCTCGAGCACACGCTTCCCTCTCCACCTTGGGAAGTCTGCAAATTCGAGGATGTGGGGTTCAACCTTGTACCTTCGCGCCTCAACTTCATCGGAGTATTCCCGTGTTGAAGTGTCCAATGTCGAGTGACAAATATTACACGGACGTAAGTCCCAGTATTCCGTAATTCTTTGTGTCATTGTGTTGTTGTCATTTGGGTCAACCATAGTCGATTAAAGTTTGTGGAAATTTTTTAGTGGGTATTTGAACGAACCGAGAAAACATCACATTACAAAAACTCGAGTGTTAGTGTTGTTGGTCTGCACTCCCGGAGTCAAATTTGTGGTTTTTTCGATTCCCAGATACCTTTTTAAAGCAGAATAAGCGTCAAATGTGCCCGTGCAAATCGCCGAGCAACAGCAGTCATTCAACAAGTAGGCCACCAGGCAATTTCGGGGTTCGGAGCAACCAATCAGCTTCAATTGGGACTCTGAATCGAACGAACAAACCACATCCGCGTCTTTGGGCACCGCCGTATTAGGATCGGAACGTGAGATGGTGACAACTCCTCCGAGTTCAGCAACGTGCAGCAATGACAGCAACGTTTGTTTTAGCTTGTTTTCCTCGAGCAATCCGAGCGCGCGATCTGCGGCCTTGTTCAATCCTGCAAGTTTTTCAGCGTCAAACGGCACTAGAAGATTTGCCTGTTTCTCGACATCAATTGTCTTTTTGATTTGGTTCTGATATCTGAATTTCTTACGCCTGTAATTATTTTGCCGCCGTAAAATTTCTTGTTTTAGTATTTTTGCTGAATTCTCACTGGCTATCACCCTGTCCATAGTCTTCCGATTGTACTTTTGCATAATGCGATTGACTCTGTCGGTGCATTTTTTAAACGCTTCGCGAGTTTTGGAATGCAGCTTTACACGCTTATCGAAAAGGGAGACATTGAAGAATGGCACTTCTATACTTTGGGGATGCAAACCACAACCATCCGGGCTTTTGTAGTTGGGGCACGCTTCTTGTCTGAACGATTCATAGATATCATTGTCAATTGTGATAGTATGACTATTCTTAAATGAAACTGTCGTCTCAGAATAAGAGGACTCATAAAAATCAAACCCGCCGACAAAAACCTCTTCAACTTCCGGATCAAGAAGTATGCACATCAGCGCCTTGTTGCCACAGTTCCTGCCATGCATCTTTTTCGTGACAATGCTTTCATTCACAGGGATATGTGTTATGTCCGAGCGAAGGGGATGCCCTACTTGAATCGCTTCCAGATTTCCCCACCACAAGACTTTGGTGTTTGACTTGTACGCCATTGAACGATTCAATGCTTCAACAATCGAAGCGCCAAGATTGCACATGGCTATGTCGCAACGACTACCATAGTCGGCACAAAGGTGCTTGGGAACAGAAGCACAATTCAGCCGCACCACGGTGTCGTACGCGTCGATTTGAGGCCCAAGATTGCTACCAATCAGGGATGGCCCTTTTGTTATCAGAGCGACGCGTCGACCGAAGCGTGGGGGCTGGGTGATTGGGGTATTGAATGATGAGAACGAGGTGCATCCAATCAATCTGGGGACAAAATTTGTTGACGTCAAATTGACGTGCTGCTTTGATTTGGTGGACACAAGCACAGAAAACACACAAGCAGCGGTCAACGCAGCAATCAGAGCTGCAACAAGAAGCTTCATTTTTGGTGTCAGACATTTTTAAGTTGAACAAGGTTCGCTGGTGTGTCGACCACTCAGTTTCTCAATCCGGCAAGCAACCTTTCCAAATCCTGTGGTGTATCCACGCCGCGCGGCGAGGGTAACACGCATTCGTGTACATCAATGCGTACTTCATGATCAAGCCATCGCAGCGGTTCTACATTCTCCGCTTTTTCCCTCGGCGTCGGTTGCAGCTCGGTGACGTGTTTGAGCGAAGAAACCGTGAACCCGTAGATGCCCAGGGCGCGGAAGGCGCACGGGATCGGCGCCCGTGTGTAAAGCATGGCGCGGTGCTTGCTGTTCACTGCGACCTTGCAGACGTGCTCATTGTGTATATCCTCGGGCGCCATTCTGTCGCAGAGAGTGACGACCGCATGCTCGTGCGACGTCTTTAGGAGTGTAGTTACCTGTTCGATGTTTTCCGTGGGGATGAGGGGCTCGTCCCCTTGCACATTGACCACAAAGTCCGTGTCGGGCCATTGCATTTTGCGAGCGACCTCAGCGACGCGGTCTGTGCCGCACAGGTGTTCGGAAGAAGTCATGACCACTGCAAAACGAGATTCGGCGCCAAAGGCTTCCAAGGTCGCATCGTAAATTCGGTTGTCATCAGTGGCAACTGTCACGCCGCATGCGCTTGTCAACAAACACCTCTTGACGACATGCGCAATCATCGGCGCCCCGCAAATATCGGCAAGCGCCTTGCCGGGAAAGCGAGACGAAGCGTACCTAGCCGGGACAACGATGTGCACACGGGAATCAAGCAATTTTTGTGCGCTCAAACAATCGCTTTGGTGTTTGCATCCAGGATTTTTCAAAATTCTTACAGCAACTGAAAATTTAACACCTAATATCCTCGCCTTTTTAAACCAATCAAGATTGTCATATACTGTATAGTCAGCATCAAAGTTCAAGTTATTTATAAAATCAATCTCATCAAATGATAATACCTTTCCGTCCATTCCTATCCATTCAAATTTGATGTCATTTTCGGTCACCCATTCATAAAATGCTTTAAATTCACCATTTTCAAACCCATAATAATTTACCAGTTCATCAAATACAATGATGGAATTTTTCGATAAATATTTGTTACAACTACCGAAAATTGATTTTGCTGATTCATATATATCACAATCGATATGCAAAAAGCTTATTTTGTGGTTCTTTTCTTCTAGGAACTTCGGAAGTGTATCCTGGAAGAATCCTTTAACAAAATTAACATTTGAATTAAAACTTTTCTTTACACCAGTGCATTTGTATCTTATTTTGCTGTCTAATTGTTCGACTTCCACTGGTACTATTCCACCAAGATGAAACTTATTCATATCTACTTCTTCCCATTGAGTGTTGATTCCCTCAAAAGTATCAAAACCATACACGTCTTTATCTGCAAATTCTGATATCATATCTAATGTTTGCCCTTTCCATGTCCCGCATTCCATGATTAGACCACTTTGATCTAACAATTTGTTGTTCAGAATGTATCTCAAAGCATCAAAATGTAAGTTAGGAATTTTCTTAGCTTCAGCTTCGATGAATTGCAAATATTCCCTATTCATCTATTCATCTTTGTACTTGGTTACAGCAAATTTTTTGTGACGTTTGACCGACCCGGCCGCCACACGTTTTCACTGATTTCACGCTCAAATACCTTACCAACGCGGCCAAATCACTTAAATTTTTTTTGGATACAAAAGGACAACACATGATTTTGTACAAAGATCTTCAAGAAAAACGGTTCATCATTGCTGGACCAAACGTCATCGAGACGGAAGAACACGCATTTGAGATGGCGCGTAAAATCAAAGAGGTTTTGGTTACGTACGATGTTGTTTTCATATTTAAGGCCTCGTTCGACAAAGCAAACCGGACCTCGTTGACATCCTACCGCGGTGTTAAAATCGAGGTTGCAAAACGATTGTTCAACCGCGTTCGCAAAGAACTCGGTGTCCCGTGCATCACAGACATTCATGAGTCGTGGCAAGCTGCCGAAATGAAGGAATGCGTTGACATCTTGCAAATCCCCGCCTTTTTGTGCAGACAAACAGATTTGCTCAAAGCCGCGTCCGAGACCGGCAAAATTTTGCACATCAAGAAAGGTCAATTTTGTAGTGCCGAAGCCATGAAAAAGTCAGTCGAGAAATGTGCGCAGTTTGGCAACAACCAAGCCATCCTCTGCGAACGAGGTAGCTTCTTTGGTTATCAAGACCTGGTGGTAGATCCTCGAAATCTTGAACTACTGCGCGGCGACACAAATTTGGTATCTATGGACATTACCCACTGTCTTCAGTTGCCATCACAACGCATGTCTGACGGCACTGTGTGTTCTGGTGGCCAACGAGACTTAATTCCATTGATGGGAAAAATGGCAATTGCGCTGGATGTCCACGGAATATTTGTAGAAGTCCATGATCAACCGGACGAAAGCTTGTGTGACGCACCGACCCAATGGCCATTGAGCAGACTTGCATGGCTTATGAACCATATTGGGATTTCGCCTAGTGCTACTCCGCTCGCGAGTACAGTTCGCGCCGCAAGAGCAACGCATTTTTGTGGAGTGGGGAAATCACAGCTGGCAGCAATTCACGCGGTCGGATTGCTGAAGTCGCTCTCCGTTGACGCAAGATTTCTGAATCCAACCAACTCCGCTCATGGCGACATTGGCAGCGTCAATGAGAAAGATGTACTAGTTCTGTTTAGCAAGAGTGGAACTACTGCGGAGCTTGAACCAATTGCCGCGGCTACAAAGGAACGAGGATGTCGCGTGGTGGGAATTACGTGTACCGTTCCCTGCAAATTCCAAGAGTGGTGCGATGAAGTGATTTCCCTTCCGTTCAAAGGCGAGGTGGACGCCCACATAAACTGTCTGCCGACAAATAGTGTCGTTGCGCAAATTTCCTTTGTCAACACACTAGCCGCAGAATTGAGTAGCGACATCGATGCGAGGGATTATAAATCGAACCACGCTGGTGGAATGATTGGTTACGCTTTGAAAATTGTCAGGGATGTTATGCGGACGGACTTCCCAAGGTATGAGACGGAGGAAGAAAGCGCGCCGATCATTCAACTTATGCTTGCGATGAGTGAAGCGAAATTGGGAATGGTCGCGGTACGCCTTGGATCACGCAAAGGAATTGTGACAGATGGCGACATTCGACGGTTTCTAATCAAAAATATGGATTCAAAATCAATCGACTTTGTCAACGAAGATTATGTTTTTGTTCAACCCGATATGAGCTTGGCCTCGGTTGATTGTATTCACTCAATTGTCCCCGTTGTCGAAGGCGATAGTATTGTAGGCATGCTTAAAATATAATCAAAGTTCCTTCAACACAGCAGCACGTTCAAACTCTTCCGCAAATGAGCCCCATGTGTCCCTCAGGTGATTCGACGGCTGCATGACGCGCGGATTCTGCTTATACGCGGTGTATAGGGCGAAGAGGTCCTGCTTCGGATTGTGGGTGCCGATTTTGCCGTTCACCATTGTGGGCTCCTTCGATAGCTGTGACATATCGTGATACATAGGCGTCGATGCACTCAGCATGCAATCGATCCCGCAGACAAACACGGAAGCCGGTCTTCGGTTCAGAATGTCCAGAACCATCTTGGTACCGGTTGTAAGGTTTGAGGTTGTTGTCTCCTTCGATAATGAAGTTGATGGCATCAAATTTTTGCGTAATAATTTACCGTTTTTTTGTCTGGAGGGCTCGGCAATCACAACAACGCGCACTCCGCTCCTCTCATAGGCTCGCACAAGGCCAGCGCTCAATCCGTCTTGCTTTGAAACCATTTCATTCTTAAGACCCGTCCCCCGGATTACTTCACCCGGCAAAGAACCCGAACTGTACACAATGTCTGTGCGCGCGTTTGTGTTTTTTATGATTGAATTGTCGAGTTTGATTCGATCGTTCAGGATCACGCGAGCGTTTGCTCGCACAATCACGTCGCAAGAGGCAAGGACGTTTGAATAGTTGTGGTTGGATAACTCACCTGCCTTGCCAATGCACGCAACCCGCTTTCCTTCGATCATTCGATCGAGCAGTGCGCCCGATGCAGCGGATGACGCGCAATCAAACTTTAACGACTGGCGATCCCCCAGAGTATGCAAAATCATATTTTGATCCACAACAGGAGGATCAGGTTGAACCCCGGACCATTTCAATGGCGTTTTTGCTATATGCTTCACAAATCTGCTGAAAGCTGACCTCACAAGCCCAAAATTAGTGTAGTCGCCTTCATTGTCGATTGCCACAAACGCGTTTGAAACGCCCGCAAGCCTCTCCGGAAACGAGCCGACGCCGTTGTATAGGATGGGCAGTCCGGATATAATTGATTTGGTGAGCGCATAACAATAAGTTTCGCCCCACTTATTCAGATGGAGCAACCCGTTGATTTTATGCTTTTCAATCACGCGCAGGAAGCTGCTGAGGCCTTCCTTGTACGGGGGGATTTTCTCATTTTTACCTACCAGCAGCACCGAAACGCGCACACCGTGCAAGACCGTGTCATCAAACGTGGAAACAACATCTCGAAGGAGTTCGCTGCCTTTGCATTCCGATAAACTAGTTAGCGCCGCAATTCGAACTTCGCCTTGCAAAACAACTGGAACGGTTGGTTGAATTGTGGCGAGCGAGTAATCAAAAGGCACTGCGCGCTTGACCTTGTGCATAGGCACGCCAAATCGCGCGAGGTGAGTGTTAACAAAGTTTGAAGGTGAGAGTATTACGTCAGCCCGCTCCAGTAGCGCCTGCGATGCCAGGGGGACAGCAGTGGAGCTTGCGTTCTCATCAAGGTACGCGCTAAATTGATTGTATGCATCATTTTGACTGTTTTTTGCACGTCCGCGTGTGAAAAACTTCCACTCATGAATTGGCACAACTACACGCACCCCCTTAATACGAGGGTCCCGCAGAAATTCAAGAATGCCCAGATCGGAATCCTCGAAACACTGAGCTAAGATTATCGTATTGTGGTTCAATTTCAACCTATTCCACTGCTTGAGACTTTTCACCATGGTGACGCGGCGCGAGGTTGCGGCGGCCAGTTCGTTCAGGTAGCGCCCAATCCCACCGCCAATGTTTTTGCACAAGACAACAAGCTGCTCGGCTTCTTCCCGATGTTGCTTGCGGAGACCTGCAACTTTTGGGTGTGATGTGTGCAATGCAACCAATAGGAGTACAGCAAAAGCCCCTATTGCAACAGCCAGTCCGACCCACAGGATTGTTCGGGTTAAGCAGTTATCCATTTTTTGAAATGTGTACACATTTTTGACTTAGAAATAACCTTGAGAATAAATTGAATCGAGCCACAGCGGCGTCTTGTTTTTGAAGCTTGGTTTGATTTCCTGAATTTCCTGAACTTTGTGGTTCAATGCCTTCAACAAAATCACAAAATCCTCCGCGCTCTTCTTGTTCAAAGGGCGGCTGTTTTCCGCGTTTTGTGTCCGCAAAAACTGAGTGGCGAGGCGCGCGTGTTTGTATTCGATTTCGAAGCGATTGTCAAACATTTTCATATAACAACAAATAAAAGACACCTTTCTTGCTCCTAAATTTTTGTCAAAACTGGAGGACGAAATCCGTGGCGCAGGCGACGGTGGTAGTCGTACAACGCTTGACCGCTCGGCCCTCTGAGCGGAATTTGCGTCCATCGGCGCGCGATGTTTCCAAAGTAGAGGGACAGGAAGCACTGGTCGTTCAATTTTCCGATAGGGTAGTTGTTGTACAGGCGCAAGATTGCGTCAAAGCTCTCTGCGCTCGCAAGGACGGTGTCGTACAGCATCAGCGTCGACTGGAAGTAGTCCACATCGAGGTTGAAACGGCTTTCTAATTTTTCAAATGTCGCCCGCACGTTCATCGTGTCCGCGGCAGAGCGGCCGGCGCGCGCCGCTTTGCCGTCGTCAAACTGGTGGCGCAGCGTGCGCGTGTATTCGGGATAGGCGTCGGAGTGTGCGAGCAGTCGGCCCGGCGCGCGCGTTGCAAAAATCGGCCCCAGCGGGCCGCGGACGCGGACACCGCAGTCGATGTAGAGCACGTAGCGCCACTTGCGGAAAAACGGTCTGAAAAGGTTGAACTTGAGCGCGCACCCACTCGCTTTCTCAGGATGGGCGGCCGTCAACGTCTGCAAAGATGGCACATCTATCTTGTCGAAGGCGACAACCTCAAGCCGCGGGTCATGATTCAACGCGGCCTGGTACTTGCTTCGGGACTGCTGGTCCGTCACAAGACACACATCGCCGAGATAACGTCCGGCCCCGCGCACGCCCCGCACCGTGCGGAGGCACCTCTCGAAGTATTTGGGGTTGCTGTCACAAATCAGCACAACCGCCACGCCGTCTGGGGCAGCCGCGCTTGCTGCCTGGTAACCGATGCCGAGCGTGAACACCCAGAGTAAGAGCGCAACTGCCACGCCTAGGGCAACCCCCAGCGCAAGCAACGTCGCCTTCATACGAACTTCTTTGACATCCAAACTCTTTTTAATGCTTCCCCACGCTGGCATATCCGATCGCCCGGAGTTGCGATCGCGGGTCGCACATCGCGCGGCTTGTGAGCGGCCGAAAGAGCGCGTGGTAGCGCAAGAGGTCTCGGAGGTCGCGGCGGAACGGGACCGAAGTTAGCACGGTGAGTAGGGCGCATGTCCACCACACTGTGATGTGGCGGTGCGTCTCAGGGTTGGTGGTCCAGAGCAGATCGCTCACAGTGCGCGCCACATTGCGACGCGGGTGCCAGATGCGATGCGGCGCTCCGATCATGTGCACCAGCGCCGCGGGCGCGTGGTATGCGCGACTTATCTCGGCGACCGCCCGAGTATACCAGCATAGACAGCGTTTCGAGCCGCACTTGACGCATGTGTCTACAAATGGTCGCCCGGCAACGTCAGCCGCGTCGCGAAGCCCGCAAGTGACTCGCATCGCCCACATCAGCGTCGGGCTGTGCTGCAAGACAATAACGAGCGCCTGAAGCGCGCGAGGTGCAAGATTGCCATTTTGGTCTTCGATTGACATTCCCCAAAAAAATCTCGATGTACACAATCGCTCGATGGAGGCTCAACTTGCGACCCAGCCAAGAAAAATCACCGAACCAATCCTTCGCCCAAACCCGAACCGCTTCAGTTTGTTTCCGATCCGCCATTCTGACCTGTGGGGCATGTACAAGGAGGCCGAGTCGTCGTTTTGGCAAGCGGAAGAGGTGACTCTGGACAAGGACGTCGAGGACTGGCCCAAATTGCCATCCAACGTGCGAAAATGGCTGACACTGGTTCTGGGGTGGTTCCAGATTGCCGACGGAATTGTGAACGAGAACCTGATCAACAACTTTTCGAAGGAGGTCCAGCTCCCGGAGGCGCGCAGCTTCTTCGGGATCCAGATCGCCATGGAAAACGTTCACCAGGAGACGTACGCGATACTTGTGGACACGCTCATTCAGGAGGACCAAGAGAAAGCCAGACTGTTTGATGCCCTCAACAACTTCACTTCCTTGCGACAAAAAGCGGAGTGGTGCTCGCGCTGGACCGACGACAGTACGCCCTTTGGAGAACGGTTAGTCGCATGGGCGTGCTGCGAGATGATCATGTTCTCCACGTCGTTTGCGGCTATATTCTGGGTGAAGGCGCACCACCATTCGATGCCCGGCCTATGCTTTAGCAATGAGCTGATCAGCCGCGACGAGGGTCTGCACTGTAAATTTGCGTGCGTCTTGTTTCGCAAGCTGAGGCAACCGCCCTCGCGCGAGACTGTGCATCAGATCATACGGTCGGCGGTGTTGGCCGAGCAGACGTTCGTCCGCGACTGTGGATTCGACAAAGTTGTTGAACCGATGCTCCGGTACACAGAATATGTCGCTGACATACTGTCGACCATGCTAGGCTTCGAAGCAATATTCGGCGTGACGCTGCCCGAAGAACTGTCATTTATGCAAACAATTAACATGATTGGCAAGACTAACTTCTTTGAGAAGCGCGTTTCCGCGTACAGCGTGCGCCCCCCCGAAAAGATGGTCAGTTTTGACTACTCCGACGACTTTTAGGTCCGTTTGCGGACTTCGCTTACCTCAAGTCGTGATCTGCGTTTGATGCGCTGAAACGCCTGAATTTATTTTCGATGATTGGGACAACTCGCACGCGAATGTCAGAAGCCTCCCCGCAGGCACCGGCGTACTCAGAGAACGAGTCGCTTGATCGCCGAAACTTGTTCGAAATTCTTTCCAAAATGCGCAACGATACGGACAAACCTCACCGCGAAACTTGCGTGGCGCCCTTGGCGATGCAGGCGGCGCCCGCCAGCACAACCAACCTTTGGCAAAACGTGGCTTTCATGCTGGCCGTGGTGGTCGCCATCCTGGTTGCGGTTGGGGTGATTCGGTGGTGGATGCAGCCAGTACCGTCAAATCTGCGAGCCGTTGAGACAGATCCGCTCCCAGTAATCGCCGCACCAAGCGCCTCAAAGCAGCCGCCGCGCCAGTTTGCGCCGACGCCAGCGCCGGCGCCAGCGCCGGCGCCAGC
>CENJ01141150.1_pt1 | contig 55276 bp, 54 predicted proteins | sample 356161 | NCBI WGS metagenome assembly CENJ01 (sample SAMEA2619531, study PRJEB7988) | marine metagenome | biome: marine biome (ENVO:00000447); feature: surface water layer (ENVO:00002042); material: "saline water (ENVO:00002010), including plankton (ENVO:xxxxxxxx)" | depth 5 m
ATTGAAGTAATGTACTTCGAAATTATACCTTAGCCGATTTTACGGTCTTTATAATTCGAGCGGCAATTTTATAAGGGTCTCCGTTGGAAGCTGGGCGACGGTCTTCCAACCATCCTTTCCACCCTTTCTCAACTGTCATAATTGGGATACGGATTGAGGCTCCTCGGTCGGACACTCCAAAGCTGAACTCGTCTATGGATTGGGTTTCGTGATCACCTGTCAATCGTTGATCGTTGTCTGCACCATAAACCTCGATATGCTCTTTTACAACAGGGCGAAATGCTTCACATATTTTTTCATAGGTCTCTTTTGAACCGCAGGTTCTCAAAGTACTATTGGAAAAGTTGGCGTGCATACCTGATCCATTCCAATCAGTGGCTCCAAGTGGCTTTGGATGCCAATCGATAGCCAAACCATACTTTTCTCCCAGACGCTCGAGTAAGTAGCGTGATACCCACATTTGGTCTCCAGCTTCCCGAGCCCCTTTAGAAAAACATTGGTATTCCCACTGGCCAGCAGCAACTTCAGCGTTGATACCTTCAACATTAATTCCTGCCTCAAGACAAAGGTCTAAATGCTCCTCTACCATTTCCCTTCCAAAAGCATTTTTGGCTCCAGCAGAGCAGTAGAATTGCCCTTGTGGGGTTTGGTCTTTTGGAAAACCAAGAGGGAGATTCGTTTCGGGATCCCAAAGGAAATATTCTTGTTCAAATCCAAACCAGAAATCATTGTCGTCATCATCTATTGCTGCTCTTCCATTCGACTCGTGTGCCGTTCCGTCAGCATTCAATACTTCTGTCATTACTAAAAAACCATCCTTACGATCTGGATCTGGAAACACAGATACGGGTTGCAACAAACAGTCGGAAGACCCTCCTTCGGCTTGTTGGGTGGAAGATCCATCAAATGACCATAGAGGCGCATCTTCTAATTTTCCACTAAAGTCATCAACAATTTTTGTTTTGCTTCGCAAATTAGCTGTGGGCTTGTAGCCGTCCAGCCAAATGTATTCGAGTTTTGATTTGCTCATTGGTACTATTTTTTTAATTTCTCAAATGTAACTTTTTTACCGTCTGACCATCGACAAGAGGGGGGTAATTAATCAACATTCTATAAACTTTTACTAATACCCTATTTTTAGGAGGGTAAAATTGATAAAAATTGATTTTTTTATCAAAAAACTCAAAAAATTTATCAATCCATATATTTTTGTACGGAAAAGGAATAAAAAGATGTTTTGCCATTATATTTAAAATAGCGAACTTATTTCTGTAATGAATTATGCCCCAAAACCTCAATATGAATTCACTGTATACTTAAAACAAATCCCATGCAAACCGAGACTTTTTCCATGCCTTTTGGCGCTTACGTTTTTAATGAGACTGTACTAATTCAGTACCTGAATAAGGAAGCCTTTACTAAAATCACACAAGCCATTATTAGCGGTTCAAAAATAGACCGTGTCCTTGCAGATCAAATAGCTGCCGCCATGAAAACTTGGGCTTTGTCGAAAGGAGCCACCCATTATACCCATTGGTTCCAACCACTCACAGGAGCAACAGCTGAAAAACACGATGCCTTTTATGATCGAGCAGAAACAGGAGAACCCATAGTAAAATTTGAAGGAGATCAATTGGTTCAACAAGAACCCGATGCGTCAAGTTTCCCCAGTGGAGGCATCCGCAATACTTTTGAAGCAAGAGGCTACACGGCTTGGGATCCCTCATCCCCTGCGTTTGTCTATGGCACTACATTGTGCATCCCCACTATCTTTGTCTCCTACACTGGGGAAGCTTTGGATTTCAAAACGCCCTTGATCAAATCACTGCACGCTTTGGACAAGGCTGCTACAGCAGTGTGCCGGTATTTTGATAAAAATACCTCTCGTGTGGTGGCAACCCTAGGGTGGGAACAGGAATATTTTCTAGTTGATAAGGAACGAGCGGCCACACGCCCTGATCTCATCTTAACTGGACGCACACTTATGGGTCATGAGTCTTCCAAAGGCCAACAGTTAGACGATCATTATTTTGGATCCATCCCTACCCGTGTTTTGGATTTTATGCAAGCGTTGGAAAAAGAATGTTGGCTCTTGGGAATTCCAGTAAAAACCAGACATAACGAAGTAGCACCAAGCCAATTCGAACTAGCTCCCATCTATGAGGAAGTGAATTTAGCCGTAGATCACAACGCCTTATTGATGGATATAATGAATCGAATAGCGGACAAGCACCAATTTAAGGTTTTGTTGCACGAAAAGCCTTTTGCAGGAATCAACGGTTCAGGAAAACACAACAATTGGTCTTTGGCCACCAATAAAGGGATTAATTTATTGAGCCCTGGAAAAACACCCATGTCCAATCTCCAATTCCTTACCTTTTTTATTAGTACAATTGGAGCTGTACTGGAACACGAATCCCTTCTTCGTGCAGCTATTGCCAGTTCAGGAAACGATCATCGATTGGGAGCCAATGAAGCTCCTCCAGCCATTATTTCTGTTTTTATTGGACAACAACTTTCGAAAGTATTGGATGACTTGGAACATGTCTCCAAAGGAAAACTTTCTCCCCAGGAAAAAACCGATTTGAAACTCAACGTTATTGGAAAAATTCCTGAAATCCTTTTAGATAATACGGATCGAAATAGAACTTCTCCTTTTGCTTTCACTGGAAATAAATTTGAATTCCGGGCGGTAGGATCCAGTGCCAATTGTGCCAAGCCGATGACTGTATTGAATGCCATGGTTGCTGAACGGTTGAATGCCTTTAAGGAACAAACTGATGCGCTTATTGAAAAAAAAGGTATGAAGAAAGATGATGCTATTTTCAATGTGTTACGCGATCAAATTAAAGGAATAAAAAGCATTCTTTTCGAGGGAGATGGTTATTCGAAAGAATGGGAAAAAGAATCGGCTAAGCGGGGACTAAGCAACAATAAAACAACGCCCGAAGCGCTTCCCGCTTACATCCATGAGAAAAGTGTATTATTATTCGAACACCTGAACATCTTCACAGAAAGAGAATTAATAGCCCGTTACCAAGTTGATTTGGAAGAATATGTGATGAAAACACAAATTGAGGCACGAACCTTGGGGGATATCTCTCGAAATCATGTTATCCCAACAGGAATCCGGTATCAAAATACACTCATCGAAAATGTGCGTGGACTCAAAGAGATCTACGGAGAGGCTTTCGAAAAACACGCCAAAGAACAAATGGTCATTATTGAGCGTATTTCTCAACATATTGCGGCGATTAATAGAGGAGTCAATGCGATGATTTCTGCACGTAAAAAAGCCAATCAACTAAGCGATGCACACCAAAAAGCAATGGCTTACTGTAAAGAAGTATTTCCTTTTTTTGAAGAAATCCGTTACCAGTGCGATAAATTAGAATTGATTGTAGATGCTTCCCTGTGGCCGATGGCCAAATACCGTCAACTCTTGTTTATGCAATAGTTAAAAAGTCTTTTGTTGGGTATGGCTACTCTTACAATGAAACTGTATTTTTGCATCAAAGTAGTTTTATGACGTCAAGCGATCGCTATGCTCAAAGAGGGGTTTCCTCACAAAAAGAGGATGTTCACAAAGCCATTGAAAATATTGATAAAGGCTTATATCCAAAGGCATTCTGTAAGGTCATACCCGATCATCTTACGGGGAGTTCTCAACATGCTTTGGTGATGCATGCAGACGGGGCAGGAACCAAATCTTCACTGGCCTACCTCTATTGGAAAGAAACAGGAGACCTCTCGGTGTGGAAAGGGATTGCTCAAGATGCGCTAGTCATGAATTTAGATGATTTATTGTGTGTAGGGGTCACACAGGATATTCTTTTATCTTCTACTATCGGCCGAAATAAAAATCGAATCCCTGGAGAAGTAATTGGTGCCATAATCAATGGGACAGAGGAACTCATCGAAGAGCTCAATTCGTTTGGCGTTCAGATAATAAGTACTGGAGGTGAAACGGCTGATGTTGGTGATTTGGTTCAAACCATCATTGTAGATTCTACAGTCACTGCTCGTATTCACCGTTCTGATATTATAAATAATGCAAATATAAAAGCAGGAGATGTTATTGTTGGTTTAGCGAGTTACGGTCAAGCCAGCTATGAAAAAACCTATAATGCTGGAATGGGAAGCAATGGCCTTACCTCCGCTCGACACGATGTTTTTGAAAAATATTTGGCAACTTCCTACCCAGAAAGTTTTGATGCTTCCGTACCCAGTTCCTTGGTGTATTCTGGTTCTAAGAAACTTACAGACCGCATGCCAGGGACAGCTCAGACTGTGGGGCAAATGGTCTTGTCTCCCACACGCACCTATGCTCCTATTGTCAAGAAGATTTTTGATACTATTGGTCGCCAGCATATCCATGGGATGGTTCATTGCAGTGGAGGGGCACAAACCAAAATTTTACATTTTATTGACCAGCTCCATGTGATTAAAGATAATTTATTGCCCATCCCTCCATTGTTTCAGCTTATCCAAGAGGAATCTCATACCTCTGGAAAAGAAATGTATGAAGTATTCAATATGGGACATCGACTGGAATTTTACCTTCCTGAATCATTGGCTAGGGAGCTAATAGCCGTATCAGAATCATTCAACGTTCCTGCTCAAATTATTGGTCGCGTAGAAGCGGCTCCCCAAAAAAAAGTTAGTATTCAGTCTGAACTAGGATCCTTTACGTATTAGTTTTTTTGTAATTCACTAGGGATTTTGTTCATTTTTGTTCAACTTTGATACGTAGGGCTGCAGGCTAAGTAGTATCTACTTTTGCTAATAGAAAAAGAATAATTATGAATTTAAATTTCAAATCCTTTTTAAGGACACTCCCTCTTTTACTGCTAATTGGTGCTTGTTCTTCCGGGTATGACGACGATACTTCCTCCTATCAAGGGGAAACCGGAGCCAACTCTGCGTCTGCTCCAGCGACCCCCTCAACTAGTAGCTCAACTACTTCTGGTAGCGGAACAGCTACTTCAGGAAGCAGCACAACAGATACAACCGCTACGGATTCAAGCACGCTAGAGCCCACCGTTTGGAGTGGAGAATTAGTCACCTTCACCAAAACCGACGGAAGCGATCCAAATGATGAAAGTAATCAAGACCGATTGACATCAAATGTTTGGATAACGCGAGGCAATGGAGGCGGACAAATCTATAATGCCGCAGTGAATAGCAGTGCCAATAAGGAGCTTAGTCCCGTTGGTACGGAATGGGCGGTAGGTCTATTGGAAGATAGAGCCACCCTCACTTTTGAAAATTTTAGGTCAGCCGTAACTAAACCCCAAGAAGTTGTGGATACAAATTTAGTAGTTCACTTAATCGAAGATGATATTTACCTAAGTGTTGTATTTACATCTTGGTCCGTTGGCCAAAAAGGAGGATTCCAATACCAAAGAAGCACTCCTTAAATTATTTATTAATGAATAAAATTCTATTTACAATTTTTGTAATAGTTTCCCAAAGTATTAATGCTCAGAATGGAGAAGATCTCTTCGCTGAGATGGAGCCTCTTGATGCCATCGATCAACGACTGCTTCCCGATCGAATGTTATTTACCCAGCGCTTGTTGTGGGGTGAGAAGGGGGCGATGCGATCCTTTAAGCGCTATGAGTTGACCCCTGAGAATCGGGAAAAAGAATTAAAACTACGCCGTAAATTTCTAATTACCCATCAAATTTTAGGATATGTTACTTTGGCAGGGATGATTGCCCAAGGCTTTATTGGTGGGCAATTGTATAACGGAAAGCGTGAACTATACGAACTGCATAAGACAGTTGGAAATATAACAACAGCCACATATTTTACCACTGCGGGTTTATCCTTATTTTCTCCACCCCCACTAGTGTCGGAAAAAAAAGGCTTGTCCAGTACCCGAGCTCACAAATGGTTGGCTACGGTTCATTTTTCCGCCATGGTAGCCACTAATGTCTTGGCTGATGACAGAAAAAAACTTCATCGAGCAGCTGCCTATACAGCTTTTGCTAGCTATGCTACCGCCATGATTGTCCTTACTTTTTAATATGAAAAATAGACTTTTACTTTTGCTTTCCCTGGGAATGTTTTCTCTTCTACAAGCCCAAAAAATACGCTTGAATACAGCTGCTTCAACGCTTACTTATCAAGCTAAACACATAGCACATAATTGGGAAGGAGTCAATAAGCAATTGCAAGGACTTGCCGTCATTGAAGAGGGGCTACCGAAACAATTAGCCATCAAGGCGAGTGTTCGAGATTTTGATAGTAAAAATGCAAACCGCGATAGCCATGCTCTGGAAGTACTCGAAGCACTTCGATTTCCAGAAGTACGCTATTATTCCAAATCTATTGAAAAAACAAGCGAAGGAGATATTACCATTGTGGGGGTCTTATCATTTCATGGTGTAGAAGCCAGTAAAACAGTCATAGCTGAATATAGTTCTTCCAATACTGGCTTTAGAATTCAAGGTTCTTTTAATTTTAATGCCACTGATTTCGGTGTTAGCTTACCCTCCTTTCTCTTAGTCAAAATTAACGAGACAATTGCAATCGATTACGACCTTCTTTTTGAATCAATTCCTTAAATGCAAGTTGTACCGAGCCGGATTTACCCGTAATTTAGCAGCATGCTAGAAAAACTGCAAATCATCCAACAACGTTTTGATGAAGTATCCGATTTAATCATTCAGCCCGATATCATTGCCGATCAAAAACGATACATACAACTCAACAAAGAGTACAAGGATTTAAAAAAACTAACCGAACGAGCAGATGCGTACAAGGCCCTATTAGCTAATCAGGAAGAAGCAGAAGCCATAATTAAAGAGGGCAGTGATGCTGAAATGATTGAAATGGCACGGATGCAATTGGAGGAGGCAAAGTCAGGAATTCCCATCTTAGAAGAAGAAATCAAATACTTACTAATACCTAAAGATCCAGAAGACACCAAAAACGTCGTGATTGAGATACGGGCAGGAACAGGTGGAGACGAAGCCAGTATTTTTGCAGGAGATCTCTATCGGATGTACTCAAAATACTGCCAGGATCAAGGTTGGAAAACCCACTTTGTAGATGCCAATGAAGGAACTTCAGGGGGCTATAAAGAAATTATTTTTGAAGTTTCTGGAGAAGAGGTATATGGTACTCTCAAATTTGAATCGGGAGTGCATCGAGTGCAGCGTGTTCCTCAAACTGAAACTCAAGGACGGGTGCATACCTCTGCCGCTACAGTGATGGTTCTCCCAGAAGCCGAGGAGTTTGATGTAGAAGTGGATATGAACGAGGTCCGTATAGATTATTTTTGTTCTTCAGGGCCTGGAGGACAATCTGTGAATACTACCTATTCGGCGGTACGTCTTACCCACGAGCCCACAGGTATTGTTGCCCAGTGTCAAGACCAAAAATCCCAGCACAAGAACAAAGAAAAAGCACTGAAAGTTCTTCGAACACGTCTCTATGAAATGGAGTTGAGTAAAAAACAACAAGCCGATGCTGAAAAAAGAAACTCCTTGGTTTCCTCTGGAGATCGTTCTGCCAAAATCCGTACTTACAATTATCCGCAAGGAAGGGTAACCGATCACCGAATTGGTTTAACTTTATACGACTTGCAAAATATTATTAATGGGAATGTTCAAAAACTCATTGATGAATTGCAACTGTATCAAAACACAGAAAAGCTTAAAGAATCGGGCGACCTATTATGACTCAAGACGAACTAATAGCGCAAATCAAAAAAAAGCAATCTTTCCTTTGTGTGGGATTGGATGTCGATTTGGATAAAATGCCTTCCCATCTTGCCAGCTCTAACGATTTAATTTTTGAATTTTGCCAAAAAATAATTGATGCTACTGCTCCCTACACAGTTGCCTATAAGCCCAATATTGCTTTTTTTGAAGCCTACGGTCTGAAAGGATGGCAAGCCCTAGAGAAAACCATAGGATATCTCAATTTAAACTATCCCAATATATTTACCATAGCCGATGCCAAACGTGGAGACATTGGCAATACCGCTACTCGCTATGCCAAAGCTTTTTTTGAGCAATTGAAATTCGATGCCATTACTGTTGCCCCATATATGGGGAAAGACTCTGTGGAACCCTTTCTAGCTTTTGAATCGCATTACACCATCTTGTTGGCATTGACATCCAACGAGGGAGCTTACGATTTTCAGTACCACACTCAAGAGGGTGAGGCTTTGTATAAAAAAATTCTTCGTCAAGCTCAGACCTGGGAAGGCGCTGAGGATCGATTGTTTTTTGTTGTAGGTGCAACCCAAGCTGAAGCACTCGCAGACATACGTCAATTAGCCCCCAATACTTTTTTATTGGTGCCTGGGGTTGGAGCTCAAGGGGGCAGCCTTGACGCTGTTGCTGCCAATGGACTCAATTCTCGATGTGGCTTACTCGTCAATTCTTCAAGAGGAATTATCTATGCTTCTCATGGAAAAGATTTTGAGGCTGCTGCTGCAAGCGAGGCTCAAAAGCTTCAAGAACAGATGAAATCCTGGTTGCTTCAAAAAAAATTGATTTAGATGCTTCATTATTCTGTTTATATGAAAGATGCCGATCGGCCTTGGATAACCTTCGTTCACGGAGCTGGAGGGAGTTCCTCTATTTGGTTCAAACAGATTCGATTCTTTTCAAAGCATTTTAATCTTCTCTTGGTAGATTTGCGTGGTCACGGTAAATCCAAAAGTTTTTTTGACACACAAAAGCTAAAAAAGTACACTTTTAAATCGATTACAAAAGATGTCATTGAGGTGCTGAATCACGAAAAAATTGAACAATCACACTTTGTTGGAATTTCGTTAGGAACAATCATCATACGTCAGATTGCTGAATGGTATCCCCAAAGGGTGCAAAGTATGATATTGGGGGGAGCAATTTTAAAATTCAATCTTCGCTCTCGATTTTTAATGACTTTTGGAAATTGGACCAAATCAGTATTACCCTACATGTGGATATACCGCTTTTTTGCCTTCATTATTATGCCCTACAAAAATCACAAAGAGTCACGTTCCCTATTCGTTAAAGAAGCTAGAAAACTTTACCAAAAAGAATTTATTCGTTGGTATAAGATGACCGCTGAGGTTTTGCCTTTATTACGAATTTTTAGACAAGTAGATCTTCCTATACCTACTCTGTATATCATGGGAGAAGAAGATTATATGTTTTTACCAGCCGTACAAAAGGTGGTGGCCCTTCACCAGTCGGCAAAACTTCAAGTTTTGCCGAAGTGTGGACACGTAGTTAATGTTGAAAGGCCTATGGAATTTAATCAAACCATGCTGGATTTTATCCAACTCGGAAAGGACTAAACAAAAACAATAGTCTTGTTGTTATATACCATCACCTTGCGATCTGTATGCATTTTTAGTGCTCTCACTAAAACCACTCTTTCCAGATCCCTACCAATTTTCAGAAAATCTTGAATTTGATGAAGGTGCGTTACGCGCGATATGTCTTGTTCTATAATGGGACCAGCATCCAATTCTTCTGTAATATAATGACTGGTAGCTCCAATGATTTTGACCCCTCTATCAAAAGCAGAATGATAGGGTTTGGCCCCCGGAAAAGCAGGTAAAAAAGAATGATGAATATTAATAATTTTATTGGGATAATGTTCGATTAATTGGGGGCTAATGATCTGCATATACCGAGCTAAAACAATAAAGTCTACTTCGTGCTTTTGCAATAATTTTAGTTGCATTTGCTCTGCGTTTACTTTGGTTTTTTGCGTTATTGGAATATGGTAAAAAGGGATATTAAACCGATTGGCTATATGCTCTAGTGTTTGATGATTACTGAGGATAAAAGGGATTTCAACAGAAAGTTCTCCCGACAGTTGCTGTGATAAAATATCATATAGACAATGGTCGTATTTGGAAACGAAGACTGCCATCTTAGGGGGTTTTTCAGAATCGTAGAAGGAACAATTAAGATCAAAATGGCGCCCAACATTTTGCTTAAAATCCTGTTGAATTTTTTCAAGACTATAGAAATTGGATTCTCCAAGAGCGACTTCCACACGCATAAAGAACGTTTTATTCTCTCGGTCTACATATTGGTCGATATAGAGAATGTTTCCCTTGCTATTGTGAATAAAATTAGTAACGCCTGCAATTATTCCTTTTTGATCGGGACAATGCATTACAAGAGTAATTTGCTTCATGGGAGTTTGATACCAGGTTGTTTGATTGTAAAATTTTCAATTAGTTTTTCCTTTTCAACCCTTTTAGCGACCTCTTCTAGAAGGGCTTTGGAGTGATAAATTACACCATTGCTAATGGTGTATTGTATGCCACCGACGCGAACAACTTGATTATCCTCTGTCAATTTGATCGCCCCAGTGCCGTAGAGAACTTTCAGGTTTTCCAAAGGATTTTCATCAATAAGAACTATGTCGGCTTGTTTTCCTATAGCAATGGTTCCGATTTGATCTTCCATGCCCAAAGCTTCGGCTCCACTGAGGGTTGCAGATCGTATTACTTCTAGAGGATGAAACCCAGCTTCTCGTAGCAATTCCAATTCACGGATATAGGCAAACCCATATAGTTGAAAAATAAAACCTGAATCCGATCCTGTAGTGACTCTTCCACCGCGATTTTTGTATTCATTAATAAAGGTCATCCAAAGATTGAAATTTTTCTTCCAAGCAATTTCTTGTTCCGTTCCCCAAAAGTGCCAATAAGAGCCATGAGAGATTTTACTAGGTTGGTAAAACCGCCAGAGAGCGGGTAAAGTATATATTTCGTGCCATTCTGCACGGCGAGCACGATGGAGATCTCTACTAGCCTCGTAAATATTAAAGGTAGGATCTAACGTGAAATCCAAAGCAAGCAGTTCATCCATCACATCATTCCAATGGGCTGAATAGGGGGGAGCTGCTTGTTCCCACAATTTTCCTGCTTCCTCAAAACGATGTTGCTCATTTTGATAATTATAATTCAAAGGGTAATTCTGTACAGTACGATCTTCAAACAAGGCTTCTGGCAATCCATACCAATGCTCCATGGAGGTCAATCCTGCTCGCGCTGAATGCAAAACATTCCATCGAGCTACACTCATTTGGGTATGATGACAAGCCGACCCCAATCCTAACCGTTTGTTTTCATCGAGGGCAGCTTTCATAATTTTGGGAGGTGCACCAAAAAACTTAATCCCGTCAGCTCCTTTTTTGGCGTTGTTTCGTACCCACTCACGAGCTTGTTCTGGGGTTTCTATGCCATCGACTCCTTCACCAAACCCGGTGTAGGAAATAATTCTGGGAGCAATAATTTCATTGTTGGCCGCTTTTTTTTTCAAATCAAGGGTAAAATCAATTCCTCGGCCACTGGGTTCTCGAACGGTGGTTACTCCGTGAGCCAACCATAGATGAAAAACATAATCCCAATCGGCCCCTTGGGAAACACCGCCAATATGACCATGCATATCAACAAAGCCTGGGAGAGCGTATTTGCCTGTTCCATCAATTTCTTTTCCTCCTTTTTTGAGTTGAGGCCTGTTATTGGGATCAATAGTAATACCCGGATTGCCCACCACTTTGACGTCTGTGATCTTATCCCCTTCAATAACAATATCTACTGGTCCTCTAGCTGGGGCGCCATTCCCATTGATTAGGGTCACCCCTCGAAGAATTAATTGTTTAAATGGTCCTTCCGCCAACGTATTTTGAGCAAAGGCGGGAGTGTAGAATGAAAAGAAAAAAAAAGAAAAAAAGAGAATTCGAGTTGCCATGTATCATTTTTAATGGGCTAAATATAAAAAACCCCCAGCGAAGCTGAGGGTTTTTTCAACAAAACAAACAATTATTAAAGCAAGGTTTAGAATGAATAAATTGCTGCGACTATAAAGGCGGCAAGCCCGTCTGTAGCTCCATCGGCGTTGCTATAGAATTGCCCTGAAGCTGTATCTATACGAATCTCAGGCTTCAAGATGAAATTTCCAGAAGTATAGTTACCTGTAAGAGTAAACGAAGTATTATCTCCTTCTCCGCTAATGGATCCAATAGCTTCTAGACCGTCTTCAGAGAAGAATTCGAATCGCGCACCCAATGCAAAAGAATCAGAAAAAGTATACTGAGGATATAGAGCTACGCCAGAGAATTCTATATCTTGATCATCACTATAGCTGGTTGCATTAATACCAAAATAGAAATCATCGGTTAGGTTAAAACCACCAGTGAAATCGATTTGAGAAACACCGTAGGTACCTCCACCAAGATAGTTGATATATTGCCCGTACAGACCCAACTGTGCTCCAATCATGAAATCTTCCCCAATAGGTTGGAATTCAGTTGCGTCAGTTGTGTTTAGCAATCCAAGCATCAACGAGACATCGTCGGATAAGGCAATGTCTGCTTTAATTCCTGTATGTGAAAAGGGTCCATATGAGAACATGTAGGATGTTGTGTAATTAAAGTTTGCCACGGGAGAAATTACCTCATAGCCCAAAAAAGTATTGAAGTTTCCTAAGGTCACCGTAAAGCTATCACTAAGGTTGTAGTATACATACAATTGATTGACAATAGAGTTAGACCCTTTAGCTACAAGTTCCCCATCGTCGTCTATATAAGAGGCCGATCCGAACACCGCATCGTTCCCACGAGGGCCAAATACGAAGTCTCCCACGAAACCTGATTTTTCACCTTCGTAGGAAAGAATCACGTTGGCCATTCCAAGCGCAAAACCATTTAAGTTTCCAAAAGAAGTTCCCGGTGCATATTCATTGCTTCTGTAGTAAGCGTCGACGCTTCCTGACATGCTGAACGTCTTTTCTGGTTCTTCTGTCTCTTCCTCCTGAGCGAAAGTTGTTGTTGTGACAGCAAAGGCCATCATTATAAGGGCTGATGATTTAAATATAGTTTTCATGTAATAGGTATTTATGTTTGTTTAATTTTAGTTGTGTTTAAGTGTTTAAAAGTCTGCGTATGCACCCATTCCGTGTTCAGCAGTATCGAGACCTTCCAATTCTTCTTCTTTGGATACTCGGATGCTTCCGCCAGTGATGGCTTTTACAATCAGAATAATAATAGTTGCAGAGATTGCAGAAAAAGCTCCAATTATTCCTATTCCTGCCAATTGAACAAGTACTTGGTCAAGACCTGCCAATTCACCAAATATACCAACAGCAAGAGTTCCCCAGATTCCACAGATAAGGTGTACAGCAACAGCTCCTACAGGATCGTCAAGCTTCAATCGATCAATGAGTGCCACACCAAGAACGACGATCACACCTGCGATAAGACCGATCAACACTGCATCCATAGGACTCATTTGGTCGGCCCCAGCAGTAATTCCAACTAGACCACCTAAAATACCATTCATAAACATGGTTAGGTCAAAGTTTTTATAAAGCGTGTTGGAAAAAATGGTGGCAGAAATGCCTCCTGCAGCAGCAGCTAGACAAGTAGTAACTAAGGTAAGGGAAGTTAAAGTAGGGTCTGCTGATAAAACAGATCCTCCATTAAATCCAAACCAGCCTAACCATAAAATCAAAACACCTGCAGAGGCTAGAGGAATATTGTGACCCGAAAGTATTTGTGGTTTTCCATTTTCATCAAATTTCCCGATTCGGGCCCCTAAGAAATAGATAACGATAAGAGCAGCCCATCCACCTACCGAGTGGACTAAGGTTGAACCTGCGAAGTCATAGAATCCCCACTGGTCCAAGAAACCGCCGCCCCATTTCCATGAACCGACTATCGGATAAACCAAGCCGACATAAATAAGAGAAAAAAGCATAAAAGCGGAGAGTTTAATGCGTTCAGCCACAGCTCCTGACACAATGGTAGCAGCTGTAGCAGCAAACATTCCTTGAAAAAGGAAGTCGGTCCACCAGGTATATCCTCCATCTGCGTATCCAAAATCCATACCTCCTTCAGGTGCAGCAATTCCGAATCCAGCAAAGCTGAAAATCCCCATTGAGCCGTCAGCAAAACCAGGATACATAAGATTAAATCCTCCAAGGGCGTATACAAGTAAGCCCATGGTAATGACAAAAAAGTTTTTAAATAAAATGTTGACAGTGTTTTTTTGGCGCGTAAGTCCAATTTCCAAAAATGAGAAGCCAAGGTGCATAAAAAAGACCAAGGCAGTACAGATCATCATCCATACGTTGTTTACTGTGAGTAGTGTAGTTTCCATACTAGCGTGTATTAAATATTAGTGATGTAAGGTTTTTTGTTAGTTTAAGGAAGGGCTCCCTTTTTCTCCGGTTCGAATTCGGATGGCTTCTTCCACGGGAAGAACAAATATTTTTCCATCCCCAACGTTTCCTGTAGCCCCAGATTTTACGATTGCCTCAACAGTCCGATCGGCAAATTCATCAGAGACAACTATAGAAAGAAAACGTCTTTGGATTTCAGAAGTGCTATAACTAATACCTCTGTATACATTTCCTTGCTTTTCATTTCCAACTCCGGTAACATCCCAATAGCTGAAAAAATTTACTTCGACCTCATGCAGTGCATTTTTTACATCGTCGAATTTTGACTTGCGAATGATAGCTTCAACTTTTTTCATAAGATTAAATATTTGTATCAAATGTATCCGCATCATTATAAATACCCTCTTATTGTGGGGGGTGTATTTGTAATTTTTATTAAATAACAACTTTTACCCCCAAAAAAATAGGGTCATACAAAAATAATAGTGCATTATTTTGAGAAAAACTCAAAAAAAAGGATTAGCTGTTGATTTTTAAAAGAAAATAACCCAAGCCTACGAAGAGAATTCCCAATCCCAAACTACTCAGATTATACACTATTAGATAAAAGAGTTGATTGTGCCTTAAAAGAGTTAGACTCTCATTGGAAAAAGTGGAAAAAGTAGTGAGGCCTCCACAAAACCCTGTAAGCAGAAACAGTCCTGTATTTGATCTCAGAAGATCATTTTTTATTAACCATCCGCTCAGTAATCCAATCAAAAAACAACCTAACATATTGGCGATAAACGTAGACCAAGGAAAGTTTCCCCCATTTAAAGCTTGGATTTTTGCGATAAAAAATCGAAGGCAAGCGCCTAGTCCACCACCCACAAAAACCCATAAAAGTTGTTTGATGACCATCCTACTTGACTGTAAGTAATTTGATGCTGAAAAGGAGAATCACAACAACAGCTATAGCGACTAGAACTCTCGAACTTCCCTTAAAATATTTGGGTTGTTCCGCTTTATCTTTTCGATACGACCGAATAATTACTGCAGTAAATACCACAACAAAAAATAAAGCAAAAATCAATTGTCCTACACTAAACATTGCGCTTGTTTTTTGTAAAAGTAAATAAATGAAATGGGCTGGCATAAATTGTTAACAATCCAAAACCTCCTTTTTTCATTCTCCGTACAATAAATATTATTTTCAATTTAAAATAATACTCATGATCGAAAAACCATTATCCGCAGTAGCTACTTTTCACGAAACGTATGATTTATTAACCAACGAATCTCCTACTGTAGATGTTGCAGATTCTATTAAGTCACTTCGCTATGAACTGATGAAAGAAGAAAATGAAGAATATCTTGAGGCTGTCAAAAATAATGATCTTGTTGAAATGGCAGATGCCCTGGGTGATATGCTCTACATTTTATGTGGTACTATTATCACCCATGGGATGCAACATAAAATAAGCGCTGTGTTTGAGGAGATTCAACGCTCTAATCTGAGTAAATTAGGAAAAAACGGCAAACCCATCTACAGGGAAGACGGTAAGGTGATGAAGGGTCCCAACTATTTTAAACCCAATATTGCAAAAGTGTTGGAATCTTAGCCAACTTTATACCTCCATCTGAAGGGATCTTGGGAAATATTGTATTGAATACCTGTTATCGCCTCTTTGGCTTGTGCGGCAAATGAATTTTGAATTTCTGTCAAACTGTAATCGGTACCTTCGTAAGAAAAACCATTAATTGGACTGATAACCACAGCAGTTCCACTTCCAAAAACTTCGAGAAGAATCCCTTTGTCAGCAGCTTCTATGATCTCCTGAACGCTTACAGGTCGTTCTTCCACTTGGATTCCTTGATGTTGTGCCCACTCAATGACACTTTTTCGGGTAATCCCGTCGAGGATCGTATCACTTGCAGGAGCCGTAAGTAGCCGATCTTCGATTCGAAAGAAAATATTCATTGTACCGGCTTCTTCTAAATAGGAATGAGTTGCGGAATCTGTCCAAATAATTTGTTGGAATCCTTTTTTCATGGCTTGTGAAGTAGGGTAGAACTGAGCAGCGTAATTCCCCGCTGCTTTAGCATAGCCCACCCCTCCAGAAGCGGCCCTACTGTAATTTTTTTCTATAAGTACTTTGAGTTCTCCGCCACTATAATAGGAATTTACGGGGGAACAAATAATCAAAAATTTGTATTCCAATGATGGTGAGGCTTGAACACATGCTTGGTTGGCAAATACGAAGGGACGGATATAAAGGGAGCTACCTATACCAGGCCTTACCCAATCCGAATCCAATTCAAGTAGCGTTTCCAAGCCCTCGAAAAAGTACTCCTTCGGAAATTCGGGCATTCCCAATCGAATCGACGATTTATTAATTCGGTTAAAATTTAACTCAGGACGGAACAACCAAAGTTGTCCACTATCGTCTTTATATGCTTTCATCCCTTCAAAAACTGCCTGGCCATAATGTAGGGCACTTGCTGAAGGAGCCAAGGAAATATTTTGATAGGGAACGATTTCTGGAGTTTGCCATTGTCCCTGTTTGTAATCGCAGACAAACATATGATCCGTAAAAATTTCACCAAAGGATAGTTGATCAAAATCAACGGAGGCCAAACGGGATTGTTTGGTTTGGGAGACATTAAGGCTTTTTGTTGGATTCATAAATCAAAAGTAGTTTTTTTCTAAAAATGAAGCCACTCCAAATTATATTTGTTTTTTATACATGAAATTCTATTATGAAAGAGAAAAAAATATTTATTACAGCGGACGGAACTCCTTCCCTGGCCCTTGATAGTGTAAAAGAAACCTATCACTCTCGACATGGAGCACTCCAAGAATCCCGCTATGTTTATATCGATAAAGGGTTGAAATATTGGGATTCCAATCATCCAGGCTCGAAATTTTGTTCCGTATTCGAAATGGGTTTTGGTACGGGACTCAATGCTCTACTTGCGGCAGAGTACGCTACAAATCATAAACAGTCTTTATATTTTGAATCAGTAGAAAACGATCCGCTTGCTTCATCAACTCATGCAGAGCTGGGCTATTCCTCTCTTTTTCCCGATCTAGAAAATGATGCCGCAAGGATGGAATTACTTCAAGAATATTGGGATACACCTCAAAACTTCTCCTCGTATTTTAATTATTATAAAAAAAACCAAGATTACTTTCAGTGGGACTCGGATCGAACTTTTAATGTTATTTTTTATGATGCTTTTGGGGCTCAGGCTCAATCTGAAATGTGGGAAGAAAAAGCATTGACTAGGGCAGTGGAAAAATTAACCCCAGGGGGAGTATGGGTAAGCTATTGTGCAAAAGGTAGTGTGCGTCGTACTTTACAAGCTCTGGGCTTAATCGTTGAGCGCTTGCCGGGTCCTCCTGGAAAAAGAGAAATGCTTCGGGCTAGCAAGGAGGAATAAATTACTTTTGCTCTAAAAAGCAAATGAAAATCCTTATCACGGGTGCCACTGGACTCATTGGATCCGAACTAGTACCCGCACTTCAATCCTTCGGACATCAGATACATTACTTAACCACCAGCCCAACTAAAAAAAAATATTTTACCGATGCACAATCCTTTCTTTGGAATCCTCAAAAAAACGAAATTGATTCACGCTGCTGGGAGGGTATTAGTGTCCTGATACATTTGGCTGGGGCTTCAATTTCCATCCCTTGGACGACTGCAAACAGAATTAAAATTCGCCAAAGCCGAATACAGTCAACCCAGTTATTGGTTCAAAGTTTGAAAGCAACCAAACAGACACTGGATACCGTTGTCGCTGCTTCTGGAATTGGCTTGTATCCTTCTTCATTGGATGGACTCTATAAGGAATCAGATGCTGCAGGATCTGATTTTCTCTCTTCTGTAGTAAAAGATTGGGAAGACGTAGTGAATGACTTTGCCTCCTATACTTCTAAAATAATCAAATTGAGAACAGGTTTGGTTTTATCCCGCAAGGGTGGGGTACTTCCCGTCTTATCACTTCCAGTTCAAATGGGTTTGGGTGCCGCTTTTGGCTCGGGAAAGCAAGGACAGTCTTGGGTGCATATTTCAGATCTTATCCAACTGTATATTTTTGCACTAGAACTTGATGAATCGAATGTCTTCAATGCTGTGGCTCCTCAACCTGTAACTCAAAATGAATTGATAAAAATTCTAGGTTTGGTAATTAAGCGCCCTGTTTTTTTACCTAATATCCCAGCTTTTTTGATTCGTTTATTTCTTGGAGACAGAAGTGCGTTGGTCTTGGGAAGTCAATTTGTTAGTGCAGCCAAGATCCAAGAAAAAGGTTTCCTTTTTAGGTATACCACCCTCGAAATGGCATTGCGACAGTTATATTCCGCTGAAAAGTGACATAATGGCAAGTTATTTTATTTGGCAAAAATTTTGTTTAGAATATAAAAAACAGAAGCATGGCTGAAAAAAAGGCAGATTCGAAAAAAAATCCCAAAGAAAAAAAACCGAATTCTAAGACCACAGCAAAAAAAAATGACCTTGTAAAACTTACGGACGAACTGGCTCAAGAAAAAGAAAAATTTCTTCGTTTGTTTGCGGAGTTTGAAAATTATAAAAAGCGAACTTCTAAAGAGCGTATAGAATTATTTAAAACGGCAGGACAGGATGTTCTTCAAGCATTATTACCAGTGGCGGATGATTTTGATCGAGCGTTGGGTCAAATCAATGAAAAAGATAGAAACCCAGAAATAGAAGGCTTCCAATTGATTCAAAATAAATTCATGGATATTTTAAAAGCACAGGGACTTATACAAATGGAGGTTGGTCAAGGGGATTCCTTTGATGCGGAAAAACATGAAGCAATTACTCAACTACCAGCTCCCAAACCCAATCAAGAAGGTAAAATCATTGATGTTGTTGAGAAGGGGTATCAATTAGGAGATAAAATCATACGCTTTCCAAAGGTAGTGGTAGGCAAATAAGATATTATGAAACAAGATTACTACGAAGTTCTTGGAGTTGGAAAAAATGCAACTGAAGGCGAGATTAAAAAAGCCTATCGCAAACAAGCCATCAAATATCACCCCGATAAAAACCCCGGAGATCAGGAAGCCGAAGCCAAATTCAAACTAGCTGCAGAGGCATACGAAATACTGAGCGATTCCCAAAAGAAAGCGCAATACGATCAATTTGGACATGCTGCTTTCGAAAATGGAGGTTTTGGTGGGGGAGGTATGAACATGGAAGATATTTTCAGCCAGTTTGGCGATATTTTTGGGAGTGCTTTTGGTGGGGGCTTTGGGGGCTTTGGCGGAGGACAACGTCGAATGAAAGGGAGTGACCTTCGCATTCGTGTGACGCTCAGTCTAGAAGAGATCATTAATGGTGTAGAGAAGAAAATTAAAGTTAAAAGAAAAACACAAGCCCCTGGGGTACAGTTTACTACTTGTTCTACTTGTAAAGGAACGGGGCAAGTGACCCGAGTTGCTAACACTATACTGGGTCGTATGCAGACAGCAAGTCCATGCCCAAAATGTCAAGGGAGTGGTCAGATAATATCCAACCGACCTTCAGGTTCTGATGCACAAGGGATGATTCAGGAAGAAGAAACAGTAAGTATAAAAATACCATCAGGTGTTGAAGAAGGCATGCAGCTTAAAGTGAGTGGAAAAGGAAATGCAGCACCCGGGAATGGAATTTCGGGTGATCTATTAGTATTGATTCAAGAAAAACAAGATGAAAATTTTGTACGTGAAGGAAATCATTTGCACTACGATCTGTATATTAGTATTGCAGAAGCCGCCTTAGGAATTTCTAAAGAAATCGCCTTGATCGATGGGAAAGTTCGAATCAAATTAGAGTCCGGTATCCAATCAGGGAAAACCTTGCGACTCAAAAACAAAGGCATTCGAGACCTCAATGGCTACGGCAGTGGTGATTTATTGGTTCACATAAACGTGTGGACTCCAAAAGTCTTAAATCGAGAGCAAAAAAAGTTTTTTGAAAATATGATAGAGGACGACAATTTTAGACCACAGCCTGAAAAATCAGATAAATCCTTTTTTGAAAAAGTGAAAGATATGTTTGCTTAATTTGGATTTGAATCCAAAAAAGTAATATATTTGATCTAACACTAGTTTTAGTGTTATTTTTCTTTTTCATAGCAATTTTTTCCCATCCTTATTACTAAGGGTGGGTTTTGTTTTTTACACTATCTTCGATAAAATATTGTTCCAATGAAATCCCTTTTAGACCTCCTTAATTATGAGTTTCATCTAGGGAAATCAGTAGTTCTCACTCCTAAAGCGGTTCTACTTGCGATTGTTTTTTATTTTTTCACATGGCTGCTACTTAAGCTTATTCGAAGGATTGTTTCTAGAGCATTGGATGAGGAAGCCCGTGTCAAGTTTAAAGGAATCTTTACCTTTTTCAACTACTTCATCTATACCATAGTTACCCTTGTAGCTTTCGATACGGTAGGGCTTAATTTGACAACAATTTTTGCTGCTTCTGCAGCTCTTTTGGTTGGAGTAGGGCTTGCATTGCAAACCTTTATTCAAGATATTATTTCAGGGGTATTCATTTTAGCGGATCAATCGGTTCATGTAGGCGATATCATTCAAGTAGACGGGCAAATTGGTAAAGTAGAGCGAATCCAATTGAGAACTACACGTGCCGTCACTCGTGACAATCGTGTGCTAATTATTCCAAATCATAAATTCATGGCTTCCATTCTCTATAATTGGACGGAAAATGGTACACTCACTCGAGAATCTGTTGCGGTAGGAGTTGCATATGCATCAGATATCAATCGTGTCAAAGAAATATTGATTGAAACAGCTAGTGAACATCCCTTAATTCTTAAGAAACCAGCACCCTTGGTGTTATTCAATGCTTTTGGTGAGAGTGCTTTGGAATTTGAATTGTTGTTCTCCATCAATCGAAGTTTTGAATCCAATATTGTGAAAAGCGATGTGCGTTTTGCTATAGACAAGGCCTTTCGTGAAAATACCATTGAAATACCCTTTCCCCAACGCGTCATTCATCAATCCAATAATACCTCTTCAAATGGCTAATATTTTATTAATAGAAGACGAAGAACCAATTCGTAGAGTGATGGTAAAGATTCTAATAGATGAGAATAAAAGCTATCAAATAACGGAAGCATCCCATGGGAAAGAGGGCTTAGAAAAGCTTACTCGAGACAATTTTGATTTGATTCTTTGCGATATTAAAATGCCGAAGATGGATGGAATGGAAGTATTACAGCAAGCAAGGAAAAAAAATATATCTACCCCATTTATTATGTTGACTGGTCATGGGAACCTAGAAACAGCTGTAGAGGCAATGAAGTTAGGTGCCTATGACTTCATTCCAAAGCCTCCAGACTTAAATCGACTGTTGACCGCTGTTCGCAATGCACTTCAGGTAAAGACGCTCGTCAAAGAAAATAAGGCGCTTAAAAAGAAAGTCGCTGAAAAATATCGTATGATTGGCGAGTCTGACTCCCTTCTCAAAATCAAAACACTAATCGATAAAGTTGCACCCACGGAAGCCCGGGTACTTATTACAGGTGAAAACGGAACAGGAAAAGAATTGGTTGCACACCAATTACATGAGAAAAGCTCACGTAGTAAAGCACCTTTTATAGAAGTGAATTGTGCAGCCATTCCTTCTGAATTGATTGAGAGCGAGTTATTTGGCCATCTCAAAGGGGCATTCACTTCGGCAGTTAAAGATCGCCCTGGGAAATTTGAAGCGGCTAACGGGGGCACTTTGTTTCTAGATGAGATAGCCGATATGAGTTTGGCAGCCCAAGCCAAGGTTCTTCGTGCTTTGCAGGAAAATAAAGTCCAGCGAGTAGGAAGTGATAAAGACATTCCCGTTGAGGTGCGAGTGATCGCTGCCACCAATAAAAACTTAAAAAAAGAAATTGAAGAAGGTCGTTTTCGTGAAGATCTTTTTCATCGATTAGCAGTTATTTTGATCGAAGTTCCTTCGTTGAGTGATCGTCTTTCAGACATCCCTATGTTGGCCAACCACTTTATGAAGCAGTTGGCTGAAGAGCAACGGATGGAGGTTAAAGCATTTTCCAAAGAAGCCATCAAAGAGCTTCAAAATTACCCCTGGTCTGGTAATATTCGTGAACTACGCAACGTTATCGAACGTCTTTTAATCCTTGGAAATAATCCTATTGAAGCAAAGGAAATCAAGCAATTTGCACCTAAATAATATTCTAATGAAAAAATTATCTTTTTTCCTAATCACATTTTCATCGTTTGTAGTAGCGCAATCAAAGAAAATTGAACAATCAATTGCTACCCTCTACGAAACGAGCTTGACAGACGGTGCTTCTTATGATTGGCTAGATCATCTTTCCAATCAAATAGGAGGTCGCTTATCCGGTTCACTCAATGCCGAAAGAGCGGTTCAATGGGGAAAAGAGGAATTGGATCAAATGGGTTTGGACCGGGTATATTTGCAAGAGGTAATGGTCCCCAAATGGGTTCGTGGCACTTTTGAGTATGCCAATATTGAAACCAGTCCAGGAAACACCATCAATGTCCCGATTTGCGCCCTTGGAGGATCTATTGCAACTCCTGCGGCTGGGATTCGTGCTGGTGTGGTCGAAGTGCAAAGTATTGATGAGTTGAAGAGCTTGGGACGCGAGGTTATACAGGGAAAAATCGTCTTTTTTAATCGCCCCATGAATCCGACCAATATTCGAACTTTTGAGGCGTATTCCGATGCAGTAGACCAACGCACCCAAGGCGCTGCTGAGGCGTCTAAATATGGAGCTGTAGCCGCTGTTGTTCGATCGATGAGTTTACGATTAGACGACTTCCCTCACACAGGGGCTACTCAATATAAAGGAATTCCCCTATCTCAACGCATTCCCGCCAGTGCTATTAGCACCAATGGAGCTGAATTATTGAGCTCGATGCTCAAGTTAAACCCGGATTTAAGATTTTTCCTCAAACAAAACTGTAAAAATTACCCTGATGTTCTATCACACAATGTTATTGGTGAAATTAAAGGAACAGAAAAACCAGAGGAAATCATCGTTGTGGGAGGACATCTCGATTCTTGGGATTTAGGGGATGGTTCGCATGACGATGGTGCTGGAATTGTCCAATCTATGGAAGTACTTCGTCTGTTTAAAAAATTAAATATTAAACCCAAACGTACACTTCGTGTGGTTCTTTTTATGAATGAAGAAAATGGATTACGAGGCGGGGAAAAATATGCCGCTGAAGCCAAACGAAAAGGGGAATCCCATTATTTCGCTTTGGAGTCGGATTCTGGAGGATTCACTCCCCGAGGGTTTTCTTTTGACTGCAGCAACGAACAATTTCAAAACCTTCTCCCTCTATTTTCTTATTTTGAGCCCTATCCCGTTAAAGAGTTTACTCAAGGAGGAAGTGGAGCCGATATCGGCCCTCTCAAAGACGGTAAAGTCATTCTAGCAGGATTACGCCCCGATTCTCAACGATACTTTGATTACCATCATGCTGCCAATGATACTTTTGATGCGATTAATAAACGTGAATTGGAACTAGGTGCTGCTGCAATGGCTGCATTAGTTTTTCTAATTGATCAGAGGTAGTCATTCAAGCTAGAGATCGAGTGAACCTTAAACGCTACACCCAGGAATTCCGGTATAATATTAAATTAGCTGTTCCTGTCATTATTGGGTTGATTGGCCATACTTTGGTTCAATTGATAGACAATATCATGGTAGGCCAGTTGGGAACAGCTGAATTAGCAGCCGTTTCTTTAGGAAACAGCTTTGTATACATAGCCATGTCTTTGGGTATTGGATTCTCAACAGCCATAACTCCCCTTGCTGCGGAAGCCGATAGTACTGGGAATAAAACGAAAAACAACGCTCTTTTTTTCAATAGCCTAGTGTTATGTACTACGCTTGGTTTGATTTTATCACTGGTCGTATGGTTTGCAAAACCCTTGCTGTATCAGATGGGTCAGCCAGAAGAAGTGGTCGCTTTAGCATTACCCTATCTGTTTTGGGTTTCTATGTCTCTCTTTCCGCTTGTTATTTTTCAAGCATTCAAACAGTTTTGCGATGGTTTGTCATTCACTCGTCCTTCAATGTATGCTACCCTTACGGGCAATCTTGTCAATGTAATTTTAAACTATTTATTGATTTTTGGTATTGGTTTTTTTCCAGAAATGGGAGTGGAAGGAGCAGCCATAGGGACTATAGTTTCTCGATTGACAATGGTTATTTTTATATTGATCTACATGTATAAAGATTCACGATTCCAACACTTTATTACCTCCCTGTCATTTAAACGATACGAAGTAGAATACCTTAAAAAAATAACTAAGTTGGGGTTTCCCTCCGCATTACAGATGTTTTTTGAAGTTGGTTTTTTTACTGCAGCCATATGGATGTCTGGCCTATTGGGTAAAAACCCACAGGCAGCCAATCAAATCGCTCTAAATCTATCATCAATGACTTATATGGTAGCTATGGGACTCGGTGTAGCCGCCATGATTCGTGTGGGTAATCAGTTAGGGAGGAATAATTTTGTTGAACTGCGACGCATTGCAATATCCATTTTCTTATTAATTTTTCTACTTGACTTGGTGTTTTGTATAGGTTTTTTAATGTTTAATAATTGGCTACCCTATATTTATTTGGATACGGGAAATACCGCCGATCTCAAAAACAGTATAGAGGTGATTGGGTTGGCCGCTTCACTATTGATTATTTCAGCTTTTTTTCAAATATCAGATGGCTTACAAGCGGTTGTCCTTGGTGCACTTCGAGGCTTGCAGGATGTCAATATTCCAGCTGGGATTGTCTTTTTTGCCTACATAATATTTGGGTTACCCTTGTCCATATCCCTTGGATTTATTATTGATTGGGGAGTTGTGGGAATATGGATTGGTTTGCTCTCGGGGCTAACTGCATCTGCAATATTATTACTTTGGAGATTTCAGTATCTTACCAAAAAAAGAATCTTGCTCAATTCATAATTTATGGACACACTACCGAAGTATTTGATAGCTGACAATTCTTCACAACCCGAGGCCCTATATATTATCCACACCGAATACCCCCGATTCTGTCTGAATGTAGCTAACGACGCAATTTTCTGGATGGAAGATTTTCAAAAAGACGATGAAAAAGAGCTCGAGCAGCTCACCCCTGGGCTGATTGCCTCTGCATTGGCTTTTTACGATCAAGAGATGGAATCTTTAGAGTAAAAAGGGTGGATTCAATATTATTTTTTGACGAACAGCTTTTTCTTTTTCTCAACCAATTAGGTAGCCCCTCTTTTGATGCCTTTTGGCTTCTCGTCACCCACAAGGCGACTAATATAGTAGTTTACCTGCTGCTGGCACTAGCTTATGGGAAAAAACAGGGTTGGAGATCCTTTGCCTTTTTGTTTATTTGGGCCCTTTTATTGGTTGCTTTCACTGATCAGCTAACCAATGCATTCAAATATGGAGTAGGTCGTCTCCGTCCATGTCATGAACCTGGAGTAATGGAATTAATGAGATTAGTAAAACACAGTTGCGGAGGTAAATTCAGTTTTTTCTCGGGACACGCTTCCAATTCATTTGCTTTGGCAACGCTCTTCTTTCATGTATACCGTAGCATAGCACCTCGAGGAAGACTTTTCTTTTACTTTCTGGCTATTCTGATTGCATACAGCCGTATTTATGTAGGAGTTCACTACCCACTTGATATTTTATGTGGGACGATCTTCGGCCTTCTTTCAGGAACTCTTTTTTGGCGATTGGGGCGTCAATTTGGACTCAAGGAATAACAGGAAGATCAAGCCATTTAACCATTACAGACGGAGTCCATCCATTTGACGAATTTCTCCCAGGAATAATTTTTTCGAGCCTGTGAGAGCTGTTGTTGTTTTTTTTCTTTGCGTTCATTCATAGCAACTGTCAGTTTTCTTGAAAGAGCTGAACTATTTGGAGCACATACCCATCCTGTACCGTCAGATACAATGGGTTGCTTGAGTCCCGGAAGATCTGTGACCAAAAGAGGTTTCTGATAATGATAGGCTAGGGGCACAACTCCGCTTTGTGAAGCCGAACGATAGGGGAGAACTACAATATCAGCAGCACAAAAAACCAACTGGGTATAGGCTTCATCGGCAAAGCCTGGACTGAAATATAACATCTCTTTTTCGGTCAATTCACTCAATTGTTTTTGGTATTTGGATTGCGGCTCATAGAATTCCCCTACCACAGCCAATAGGATGTCTGCACTAGCAAGGGGTGCTTCTAAAAATGCACTTAAAAGTAAATCCAAACCCTTATAAGGGCGAACAAGACCGTAGAACAAGGCAATTGGTTTTTTTAAATCCCATCCCAGCGCAATTCGGGCCTGTTCCTGACCTAGATTTGGAGGAAGGTTTTCTGAAATAGGATGGAAGCCTTTAAATATATTTTCCACTCCGTCTTTTTTCATTTCTTCTGCAACCGCGGAGGAGAGTGTTATGAATCGAGTAAAGGTTTTTTTTATTTTTTGTGTTAACCAACGATCCCATGGGCGCTGTTCGTGAGGAATCCAATTATCTACCAAAGCAATACAGCTAGCTGCCGTTTTCAAACGGTTACCTAAATAACTATAACATGGTGCTAAAAAAGGGGTGTAATAACGAAAAACGACATGTTTGGGAGCTAAATTTTTGATATAGCGAACCACATTCCCCCATTGCAACGGATTGAAGGCGTGTATTTTTCTTTCTATTTGTAATTCGTCAGCAGCTTTTTTATCGGTAAACTGACTGGTCCCTGGAAAAATCCCTTTCGGATAAAGTTTTTTAAAAGAAACTATCTTAACACTAAACCCTTGTTTTTGTAATCCTAGAGCCAAGTCATGATTTGTATCCGCAATACCCCCTCTATATGGATGGGCAGGACCGATGATCAAATAATCAAGTTTGAAGTCCATCGAAAGTTTCAGAGGAGGAGTGATGGAATTGACGCCCTAATAGTAGGGAACTTATCCACGTAAATAACCAGAATAGAAGACTCCCATAATATAAAATAGACACGCTTGTCTGTAATTCGCTCCCCCAAAAATAAACATATAGCATTGCAATTATGGGATAGAAATGCAGCAAAGTTTTTCCATATTGGAATCCATCCATAATAGAGGTGTAAGTAAAGATGCTAACAAGGATCAATAATCCCATATCTCGAATTATTGCATTGGATGTATTGCCAACGGCAGCAAAAAGGGATAGAAGGAGAAATGTTGTCCCTAGAAGTTGCACTAAAGCCCATCCTTTTGTAAAAGAATTCGAAGGTGGATTATATTTCACTTGGTGTTTCCAATCGGTTTGTTGTCTTGGAAATTTTATTGCTACGTCTTTGGGACGCCATCCCGTGGGCATCCACCAAATTTTAAGTTTGTCAGTCCAATTTTTTGTGTGCCACGCGTCGGTAATAAGCCCCCACAGATGTTGAAAATTTATAAAAAACGGATTCCATGACTGGCTCGGTTTAAGGGTTCCATAAACAGGAGGTTCTTCTTCCAATTCCTCTTGAAAAGTTCCAAACAGGCGGTCCCAAATACAAAAGATAGCAGCTAAATTTTTGTCGATATATATGGGGTTTATGGCGTGATGAACACGGTGTTGGGAAGGGGTAACTAGGATGTATTCCAACCAGCCCAATTTACCAATGTGCTTGGTGTGATACCAAAATTGAGCAAAGAGATGTATGGGGGCTAGTATGTTGATCACTGATGCAGGAACCCCCAAAAAGGCTGCAGGAATTAAAAATAATGCATTGAAGGCAATCAGATCCGAAATACTTTGCCGAAGGGCACAGGCCAAATTGAATTCTTCACTGCTGTGATGGATGAGGTGTTGGTTCCAGAAAATATTGATATGATGATTCAATCGATGTACCCAATACGAAGCAAAATCAATACAAATAAATGCGATAACAAAGAGTTGCCAGCTGCTCTCAAAACTGTAGACGGCTATTTTATCGACCAGCCATGGGTAGGAAATCAGGATCAAGGCAAGGCCGAGTGTGTCTTTGAGGATATTAGTAAGACCTGAACTTAAACTGGATAGGGTATCCATAAATCTATAGGTTTGTTTCCCTTTAAAATAACCGTATAAAATTTCCACTAAAATTAATACCAAAAAACCAGGTATTGCGATCAATAAAGAATTTGCATAGGCTTCCATCTCACATCTTTTCTGTTTCTATCACCCATTGCCCACTTTGAACCAATGGTTCTGCTTGTTTAAACTTAACTTGCTTGGTGCTTCCATTTGCTACATTACGAATGGTGACCCGTTCGTTACGACCTATTTTTGGCCTTTCACGAATAATGGTTTCCGCTATTTGCGATTGAGCATTGCCTGCATTGGCTCCGACTTGCCTATTGCGTTCGGCCAATTCATCCATATTATAAACTTCGTCTTTTGACATTTTATAATTGGCTTTTTGTCGCTTTTGCTGGGCCTCTGTAATTTGAGGTTCTTGTTGGGTTGGCAGACCTCCTTTAAATAAAAAAGATAAAATTTCTACATTCAAGGCAGCCAACATGTTTTTGAACAGTTCGAATGACTCAAATTTATAAATCAGTAGAGGATCTTTCTGTTCGTGAACTGCAAGCTGAACTGATTGTTTTAATTCATCCATCTTGCGTAGGTGTGTTTTCCAGCTTTCATCAATTAAAGCAAGAGAAATATTTCTTTCAAAATCACTTATGAGTTCCTTTCCTCGCGATTCGTACGCTACCTTCAGATCTGTAACGACATTGAGCGTCTTAACACCATCGGTAAAAGGAACAACGATGCGTTCGAATTTATTTCCAGGCTTTTCATATACATTTTTGATCACCGGGAAAGCTATTTTGGCATTGTTTTGAACTTTTTCTTGATACCTGGTGCTAAGTGTGTTGTATAGTTTTGGTATCAATTCTACATCAGTACTCTCTAGAAATTCTTCTTCTCCGATTGGCGAGGTGAAAGAGAAGTTCCGTATAATTTGAAATTCAAAATTCTTAAAATTATTGGAGGCCTTATTATTCAGTATTATGTCTTCACAAGTATCATAGAGCATGTTAGCAATATCCAATTGCAGACGATCGCCTTTAAGGGCATGGCGTCTACGTTTGTATATAACTTCTCTTTGCGCATTCATTACATCGTCGTATTCGAGTAATCGTTTTCGGATTCCAAAATTATTTTCTTCAACTTTTTTCTGAGCCCGTTCGATAGATTTGGTCATCATAGAGTGTTGGATGACTTCTCCTTCTTCTAAGCCCATTCGATCCATTACTTTGGCCACTCTTTCTGAACCGAAGAGACGCATCAGGTTATCTTCTAGGGAAACATAAAATTGGGAGCTGCCAGGATCTCCTTGCCGTCCCGATCGACCTCTGAGCTGACGGTCTACGCGACGGGAATCATGTCGTTCGGTTCCTATTATGGCTAAACCTCCTGCTTGTTTCACCGTTTCTGAAAGCTTAATATCAGTTCCTCTACCAGCCATATTGGTAGCGATGGTTACTACCCCTGGATTTCCCGCTTCAGCCACGATATCGGCTTCTTTTTTGTGCAGCTTTGCATTAAGAACATTGTGCTTTACTTTTCGAATGGTTAGCATTTTACTAAGTAATTCTGATATTTCAACCGAAGTGGTTCCAATCAAAATTGGTCTTCCAGCCGCCGCCAATTTACTAACTTCTTCAATCACGGCATTGTACTTTTCCCGTTTGGTCTTGTAGATCAAATCGTTCTGATCGTCACGAGCAATGGGACGGTTGGTAGGAATTTCGATGACATCCAGTTGGTAGATTTCCCAAAATTCTCCAGCTTCTGTAATGGCAGTTCCAGTCATACCAGAGAGCTTTTGGTACATTCGAAAATAGTTTTGAAGGGTTACCGTCGCATAGGTCTGTGTCGCCGCTTCTATTTTGACATTCTCTTTTGCTTCAATCGCTTGGTGAAGTCCATCGGAGTAGCGCCGTCCGTCCATAATTCGTCCGGTTTGCTCATCCACAATCATTACTTTGTTTTCCATCACCACATATTCAATATCTTTTTCAAAGAGGGTGTAGGCTTTTAAAAGTTGATTCATGGTGTGAATCCTTTCCCCTTTAACATTAAATTCGGTGAAGAGTTTGTCTTTTTCCTCCGCTTCTTTCTCGGGGCTCAATTCTTGATTCTCCAATTTGGCTACAGCACTCCCAATATCAGGCAGGACAAAAAAGTTTTTGTCTTCGGAATCTCCCGATAGGGTTTCGATCCCTTTTTCTGTTAAATCAATTTGATTATTTTTCTCATCAATCACAAAATATAAGTGCGCATCAACCTTATGCATTTCCCGATTGTTGTCTTGCATGTAAAAGTTTTCCGTTTTTTGAAGGAGTTGTTTGATCCCTTCTTCGCTCAAAAACTTAATCAAAGCTTTGTTTTTGGGAAGGCCACGATGCACTTGCAACAATTGAAAACCACCCTGTTCGGTGTCTCCAGCACTAATTTTCTTTTTGGCTTCAGCCAAAACACCGGTTAAAAGAGCGCGTTGCGCTTGCACCAACTGTGATACTTTGGGTTTGAGTTGATCAAACTCGTGGCGATCGCCCTCTGGGCTAGGCCCTGAGATGATTAAGGGTGTTCTGGCATCATCAATCAATACCGAATCAACTTCATCAACGATGGCGTAGTGGTGTTTGGGTTGAACTATATCATCGCTGCTGTGTGCCATATTGTCTCGAAGATAATCGAAGCCAAATTCATTGTTGGTACCATAGGTAATATCGGCTTGGTAGGCCTTTCTTCGAGCTTCACTATTGGGCTGATGGTAGTCTATACAGTCCACTGACAAGCCGTGAAATTCAAACAATGGAGCCATCCAGGCACTGTCTCGTTTTGCGAGATAGTCGTTCACTGTCACGAGATGCACTCCTTTGCCCGTTAATGCGTTTAGGAAAACAGGAAGTGTAGCAACAAGAGTTTTTCCTTCTCCGGTTTGCATCTCTGCAATTTTTCCTTGGTGAAGCGCGATCCCACCGATCAGCTGAACGTCATAGTGAACCATATCCCAAGTAACTTCTTTGCCCGCCGCATCCCAGGAGTTGGACCATTCAGCTTGATCTCCGCTCAGACGAACATAGTCTTTATTTTGTGAAAGTTCGCGATCAAATGGACTGGCAGTGACTTTTATCGAGCTGTGGAGGGTGAACCTGCGTGCAGTTTCTTTCATCAATGCAAAGGCTTCCGGCAGAATATTATTTAGATAGTCTTGAATAGCCTCGTATGCTTGCGCATCAAGTGCATCAATTTTGTTGTAAATAGTTTCTTTTTCCTCCAAATTAGAAAGTTCGCTCAGGGCTTTCTTTTCTTCTTGAATGAGTAAATCAACATTGTTTCGAGCTTCTTGAATCCCTGATTTTAACCGATGAGTGACCGCACGAAGGGCATCATTGCTATGCGATTCCATCTCTTGTTGATACGCATTAATTTGCTTGACCAAGGGTAGGATTTTGGCGAGATCTTTTTTATTCTTATCGCCAACGAAAGTTTTTAAGACAGAATTGAGTATTCCCATTGGGTTACACTAGTTTGTTCAAATTTAAGTAAAAAAAAAGCCTCCTCAGAGACTTTTAAGGGCGAGTTGGACGAATTATTAATATTCGTCTTCGTTCCAGAGATAGTCTTCCTCTGTAGGGAAATCGGGCCATATTTCTTCAATAGACTCATATACGTCTCCTTCGTCTTCCATAGACTGCAAATTCTCTACTACTTCAAGGGGTGCTCCAGTTCGAATGGAATAGTCAATCAATTCGTCTTTGGTGGCTGGCCAAGGCGCATCACTGAGGTAGGAGGCAAGTTCTAATGTCCAATACATTGTATCTATTTTTCTGCAAAAATAAATTTTAATCAAAAAAAATCAAGAAGATCTCTTTTTTTCTTTTGGAATCCACTTGTTTTCTTCTATTTCTAAATCCTGAGTAAACTTTCGAGAGAGAACAAAAAAGTAGTCTGAAAGGCGATTCACAAAAGCAATTACGAAAGGAGAAACCCTTTCATTGGCATTGAGTTCCGTAATTTGACGTTCTGCTCTTCGACACACGCAGCGTGCTAGATGGCAATAGGAAACCAAGGGGTGTCCACCAGGGAGCACAAAATTCTTTAATGGAGGTAGTTCTAATGAAATACAATCGATTTGGTGTTCAATTTCGATTACTTGTGACTGGTCAATAGGATCTAAAAATTCAGACGGGAAATCTTCTTCCAAAACAGTACTAAGTTGAGTACCCAGAACCATCAGATGATTTTGCAGTGTCAACAAAAACTCCTGATCCAGCAAGTTCTTTGTTGTATCTCGAATGAGTCCGACCCAAGCATTGAGCTCATCAATACTTCCGTAAGCAGCCACTCGGATATGGTGTTTTTTTACACGTAAACCAGAATTAAGACTCGTAGTTCCGTCGTCACCTGTTTTCGTATATACTTTGTTTTCTTTCATCATCATAGATCACCGTTTAGTAAATGTACAACGATTAATTTATCTCGTTAGAGGATTCGTAATAAAAATCTCTGTGGCTGCTGATCGGTTTTGAAGAAAACAATTCCCCAAAAATAAAAATCCAACCGTATGGATTCACCCAAAGTCAATTCCTCCCATTGTCTTCGATAGTTGTGAATTCCCGAATACACACAGATAGAATGCGGTTTTTTTTCAACACACTCAGGAGCTGTTATATGAGACTTAAAAAATATCTGATAAGAAGTTGATGAGGCACTGTATTTCGAGAAGTACGCAAGAAGCAATTCCTTAAAATGCGCATCGAGTTGAGAGAAATGAGAAGGAGTCCAGGGATATTTTTTTATACGTTTCCATCGGCTTTTCCGAAAACAAGTCTGGTATAAATCGAAGACAAAAGGGGAGTGCAGCCCGTGCTGATTTGTGGCTCTGAAGCAAAACAATAAATAGTTTGTAAATGAGATCAAACTTTATTTTTAAGACGACCGCTTAATGCGAGTAAGAAATAAAGAACACTAATAAAGCCTGCCCATCGGGCTATAAAATCACCGTATATGGTGTAAAAGGTCAAGCCCTCGTGAAGCGGTACTTTAGCGACTAAGGCTCCTTTTTTATTATACGGGAGCTGCTCCAACAACTCGCCTTTAGGGGAAATAAATGTGGATATACCCGTATTGGCACTTCTAGCAATAGCTCTTCTGTTTTCGATAGCCCTCAATCGTGCCAAACTGAGAAGTTGTTTGTGGCCTGGCGTGTTACCCCACCAAGCATCATTGGTGATTATACTGAGAAATTGCGCTCCTTTTTGGACGTATTCAGTAACAAATGCACCATAAATAGACTCATAGCATATGATGGGTGCCGTTATCGTTCCTTTCTTGGGATGGGTAAACACCGAACGATAGGCTTGTGTAGCTCGGGAAGACATGGTTCCTCCCATATCTAAGAGAAGATTCCCAAGGAGGGGCTCTATGGTGCTTTTGTAGGGCATGGTTTCCACTCCTACTACCAGTTTTGATTTGTGATAGATTTCTATGGGCTCTTTCGGAGTCACAGCTATTGCAGAATTGTAAAAGTCAACCCACAGACCTTCCCTAATCTTATTGGCAGATCGGGTGGGGGGCGTAGCTGTTGAGTAAGCATTAAAAAATTGAATTCCAGTAATCAGTTGAGTGCTTGGATACTGGCTTTGGTTTTCCTGTATTTTTTGGAAAAATACACTCCGTTCAAAGTTTTTAAGTCGCTCGCCATTCCCTGCCGCGAAATAGGTCTCTGGGGTCAATACATAATCAAGCTGAGACTGATTGTAAGGCTCCATTAGGATGTTTAGTTGTTTTAAAAATTCCTCATTTGTGAATTGATACTTTTCTTCGTAGGGATCGATATTGGGTTGAGTGACTAAGACCGAGACAGAGCCTGAGGGTATCAATTCTTTTTGAAATAGAAACAGTGATAGACTTATAGGCAAAGCAATGACTATAAGAATTGGAATTAGTTTTTTTACAAGTGCGGTTTGGCCTTGGTCGACTGTCCAATTGTTAAGTTTTTCAAAAAGGAAAATATTCACTAAAAGCACCCAAAGGCTACCTCCAAATGCTCCTGTATATTCATACCATTGAATCCAATAAATCGACTCAGAAAAAACATGACCTAAATTGAGCCAAGGCCATGAAAAATCCCAACTCAAGTGAAATTTTTCAAAGGCCAACCATAATGTTATAAGAAAAAGGTAGGCAGAACGAAGAGGGAGTCTTTTTTTAGACCAATGAAAAGCTTGGAAAAGCAATGTAAAAAAAAGGCTGTTGCAGAGATTGGCAAAAAGCATCCCAAAAACAGTAGCATTGATCAACCACCAGGTTGTTCCTAGATTCCAAATCAAAAAAACAAGGTAACTCCAGCCAAAAAATCGCCAATGAGCATATTTTTTTTTGCTTTGGGCAAATGAATGTTCAACGAAAAATAGCGGTACAAAAGATCCGAAAATAAAAATGGAGAATCCGTTTACAGGCCATGCAAATACAAATAACAGGCCTGAGAAAATACTGAATAAGAGTGCTTTTTGCGCTTTCATTTTTTCGATTTTAAAAGTACCACAAATTTGTATCTAGGACTTCGAATTGGATAAAAATTTGATTGAGTTTGGCTATCTTCGCCGCTATGGAGTTACGATCCTTATTACCTAATCTTGTTACTGCTTGCAATGCCCTTTGTGGTATGTTGGGAATTTTATCCGTCTTTCAAAACCGTTTTGAATGGGCTCTATTATTTTTCTTGCTGGGAATTTTCTGTGATTTTTTGGATGGGGCTTTGGCTCGTTTATTACAGGTTACTAGTCCACTTGGCTTGCAACTAGATTCCTTAGCCGACTTGATCACCAGTGGAGTTCTACCAGGAGTGATGGTCTATCAATTATTGCGCTCACAAAGCGATGCATATTGGGAGCTGTTAGAACCCCCTTTTATCGAAGGGGGAGCACTCACGCTATCCAAAGCAGGGGTGGTTGGTGTTTTTCTCACTTTAGGAACGGCCTTTCGACTGGCTCATTTCAATGTTTCCAAAGAACAAATCAACTATTTTAAGGGTTTGGCAAGTCCGGCCAGTGCCCTTTTCTTTATGGGCTACCCTCTTTTGCTTTCGAATCCCCTTTTGGCACCGCTTTATAGCCTCCTCTCCCAGACCAATATCTTAATATTTTGGACCTTATTTTTTGTTTTTTTGATGAATAGTCCGCTCCGGATGTTTAAAATAAAATACAAAAGTACTTATGATCAAATTTACATGGGAATATTAGGGCTAGGGAGCTTGGTTTTATTCTATTTTTTTGGATGGGCCAGTTTCTCGCTTTGTGTTGTCTGGTATCTTTTACTTTGTTTGGTTAGAAATGTCCCCCTGTAGTTTATTCCACCGTAACGGATTTGGCCAAATTTCTTGGCTGATCTACATTGCACTCTCTCAATACCGCTATATAATAGGATAAAAACTGGAGTGGAAGTGTGGCGTATAGGGGCGTAAAACACTCCGAGGATTCTGGAATTTCGATACAGTAATCGGCTATTTTTTTCACACTTGTGTCACCTTTACTAACAATAGCAATTACGATTCCTTTTCTAGATTTGATTTCTTGAATATTACTTACAATTTTTTCATAATGCCCTTTCCGAGTGGCAATAACGACTACAGGCATGGCTTCGTCAATCAATGCGATAGGACCGTGTTTCATCTCAGCGGCAGGATATCCTTCTGCATGGATATAGGAGATTTCTTTGAGTTTCAATGCGCCTTCTAAAGCCACAGGAAAATTATACCCCCGACCCAGATACAAACAATTGGTCGCAGTGTGAATTATTTTTGCTATTTCTTCAACTTGTTCTTTTTCCGCAATTAGCTGCTCCATGAGCGTAGGGACTTTATCCAATTCAATGAGATGGGAACGGAGGGCTTTAGGAGATAAAGTTTCTTTAATTACAGCTAATTTAAAGGCAATTAAAGAGAGAACAGCGATTTGTGTTGTAAATGCTTTTGTAGAGGCTACACCAATCTCTGGACCAGCGTGGGTATACATCCCACTATGTGTTTCTCTAGAAATACTAGATCCCACCACATTACAAATACCATAGATAAAAGCTCCCGCTTTTTTTGCAAGTTTTAATGCAGCTAAGGTATCGGCAGTTTCTCCCGATTGCGAAATAGGAATAACGATGTCGTCTGAGTAAATAAGGGGGTTACGATATCGAAACTCCGAGGCGTACTCCACTTCAACTGGAATGCGGGCAAAAGTTTCAATTAAATATTCCCCCACTAGCCCTGCATGCCAGGAGGTGCCACAGGCTATTATAATTATTCTTCTGGCTTGGGTAAATACAGATTGATGCTCATTAAAACTACTGATTTGAATTTTTCCTTCCTCAGCGAATAAGCGCCCTCGAAGGGTATTTCGGATGGCATCGGGTTGCTCGTGTATTTCTTTGAGCATGAAATGCGGAAACCCTCCTTTTTGAATATTTTCCAAATTCCACTTCAATTCCTCTACGGTGGGCGTGCGAAGGGTATCGTTGTCAGTCTGACGAACTTGTATGTCTTTACCAGCACGGAGGATAGCCATTTCATTGTCTTCTAAATAAATAACCTCTCGCGTATGATCCAGAAAGGGGGTTGCATCCGAACCCACAAAAAAGCCCTCCTTTTCAAGTCCAATGGCTATTGGACTCCCAAGTCTTGCGACTATTAGTTCCATTGGGTTGCTGTTGTCGTGGACGACAATACCATATGCTCCAACAACTTGACTAAGAGCCATTTGTACCGCTTTACCTAGTTTGACTCCAGATGTTTTTTTAATTTCTTCAATCCAATTGACCAATACTTCTGAATCCGTTTCTGAAGTGAAATGATACCCACGCTCAATCAACTCCTTTTTTAAAACACCGTAATTCTCTATAATTCCATTGTGAATTAGAACTAAGTCCCCAGAATTGGAAACATGGGGATGGGCATTTAGTTGGTTGGGTTCACCATGAGTAGCCCAACGGGTGTGGCCCATTCCGAGCTGAGCATCAAATTTATTTTTAGTAGCCAATTCGTTTCTTAATTCTGAAACTTTTCCCACTACTTTGGTGGTTTGTCTGGTTAGTCCGTCACTGAGGAAAATTCCCGCGCTATCATAGCCCCGGTATTCAAGCCGTTGGAGCCCATTTAATACAATAGGGAGTGGATTTTTTGGTCCTAGGTAAGCAACAATTCCACACATAATTAATAACGTTTTACCATTTGAAATTCCTCTTTTAAAAACCCCATTTTTTTATAAAATGGAACGTTTTTGTCGGCTGTATTTAAAATAACCTTATAACAACCTTTTTCTATGGCCTTTTTTAAAAGTTCTTCTACTAAAAGACGCCCCAATCCTCGCCCACGATAGTCAGTACCAACAACCACATCCTCAATTTGTCCCATGATTCGATCGATTTTTTGAACGTAATGGAGTGTGGCGGTTGCTACAATTGTATCAGCTTCTACTGCGACAAGGGTATGACGGTAAGAAGGGTCAAAGTATTGCTCTGTAAACGAGTCATTGGTTGTTCTATTGAAAGCTCCGTTAATCAGTGAAAGAAGTGCTATTGTATCTTTCGGGGAAGCAGAACGAAGGAGCATGAATATGGGCTTTTCTAAAAAATGAGTTTCTTTTTACGTAATTCAAAGTTTTGACCCAAATATACCTTCCGAACCATTTCATCTTGAGCAAGAACTTCAGGGGTTCCAGCTTTGAGGATATTCCCCTCAAACATTAAATAGGTCTTGTCGGTTATGGCCAATGTCTCTTGTACATTATGGTCCGTTATTAAAATTCCAATATTTTTCCTTTTCAAAAGCGCAACAATCCGCTGAATATCTTCAACAGCTACTGGATCTACACCAGCGAAGGGCTCATCAAGAAGCACAAATTTTGGATCTGTGGCCAAAGCACGGGCAATCTCTGTTCTGCGACGCTCACCACCGGAGAGAAGATCCCCGCGATTTTTTCGGATATGCGTTAGCCCAAACTCTTCCAAGAGAGACTCTGTCTTCTCTTTTTGTTGAGATTTTGTTAAGGATGTAAGTTGTAAAACCGAAAGAATATTTTCTTCAACACTCAACTTTCTAAATACCGATGCCTCTTGTGCCAAATACCCAATGCCAATCTGCGCCCGCTGGTACATGGGATAGCTTGTAATCAGTTGATCGTCCAAATAGATAGTTCCCTTGTTGGGTTTGATCAACCCAACAATCATGTAGAAAGAAGTTGTTTTTCCTGCTCCATTTGGCCCCAAAAGGCCAACGATCTGGCCTTGCTCAACTTCAATGGTAATACCTTTGACAACTTTTCGTCCGCGGTAGGATTTTTCAATATTTTCGGCTCGAAGTTTCATTTCAACTTTTTTGTAAGGACGATGATTCTCTTTGTTGCCTTTTGTAAACCCATTTTGAAATCCAAATACTCACTTCGTAGAGAATTAAAATTGGGATGGTTACAATTATTTGGCTTGCAATATCTGGAGGGGTTATAATCGCTGACAAACTCAAAACAATCACCAATGCAAATTTACGATTTTTACGAAGAAAGGCAGGGGTTAATAATCCTATTTTGGTGAAAAAATAAATAAGTATGGGCAATTCAAAAATTAATCCCGAAGCCAATACTGAAGCCCTGAGCATTCCTATATAACTACTCAAATCAAAATCATTGAATACCTCTTGACTCACTGTATAGTTGCCTAAAAAATTGATGGATAAAGGGGTTACAATATAATAACCAAAAAGGACTCCAAGGAAGAATAATAGGGAAGCGACAAAAATAAACCCACGTGCATTCTTGCGTTCATTGACATGAAGTCCGGGGCTAATAAACCGCCAAAACTCATATAGAACATAAGGGAAACCAACAATAAAGCCAGCAAGAATAGAGGTCCAAAGATGGGCAGAGAATTGCCCAGCCATCGTACGAGATTGAATTCGAAAGGGCATTTCGGTGATGCAAAAACTGTTGCCTTGCCCCAATGTTTGTGAAATTTGACAGAACCACTGGTAGGTAACAAAATCTGTTTTCTTGGGACCAAAGAGAATGTAGTCAAAAATGAAACCTTTCAAAAGAAAAGCAATACTGCCAAGGATTATAACGGAGAGGGTTGCTCGAATCAAATGCCATCGCAACTCTTCTAAGTGATCCAAAAAAGTCATTTCTTTTTCAATACTCATTGGGCATCATTTTTTTCGCCATTCAGGCTTGTAGGTTCATGAGAATGGATATGAAAACTCGGTATCAATTGAAATTTTTTGCACTAAAATCGTAAGAAAAATCTTATATTGTAGATACAAATGTAGTAAACCTACAGAAGAAGAAAAAATTGCAAATGGACAGTACCGATCTGTTGCACCAACTAAAAAAGTATTTTGGTTTTTCAAAGTTTAAAGGACTTCAACAAGGGGTTGTTGAGTCTCTTTTATCAGGGAAAAATACCTTTGCCATCATGCCAACAGGCGGGGGAAAGTCCCTCTGTTACCAATTGCCAGCTCTTATTCACGACGGAACAGCAATTGTTGTTTCCCCGCTCATCGCATTAATGAAAAATCAGGTAGACGCCATTCGAGGCATTTCATCGGAAGAAGGAATTGCGCATGTATTGAATTCATCGCTAACTAAGTCACAAACCGAGCGAGTCAAAAGCGATATTGAATCTGGAGTAACTAAATTGCTTTATGTTGCCCCTGAGTCCTTAACAAAACCCACCAATATTGCTTTTTTTAAATCCGTTACGATTTCCTTTTTAGCCATTGATGAAGCGCATTGCATCTCAGAATGGGGTCACGATTTTCGTCCCGATTACCGTTCCTTACGAATAATCATAGAACAAATTCAGACGAATATTCCTATAATTGCTCTTACAGCTACAGCCACTCCAAAAGTGCAGGAAGACATCATCAAAAATCTACAAATTGGGGATGCTAAGGTTTTTAAAGATTCATTCAACCGTCCCAACTTATATTATGAGGTTCGTTCGAAAACCGAAAATGTAGATACCGACATCATCAAGTTCATTAAAGAGAATTCTGGAAAATCAGGAATTGTGTATTGTTTGTCTCGTAAAAGGGTCGAGGAACTTGCACAGATACTTCAAGTGAATGGAGTCAACGCATTGCCCTATCACGCAGGTTTGGATTCAAAAACGCGGGCGCGGAATCAAGACATGTTTCTCAATGAATCTTGTGATGTTATTGTCGCAACAATAGCATTTGGGATGGGAATTGATAAGCCAGATGTTCGTTTTGTAATCCATCATAACATTCCAAAGAGTATTGAAAGTTATTATCAAGAAACTGGGCGTGCAGGAAGAGATGGTGGAGAAGGCCATTGTTTGGCTTTTTATAATTATAGGGATATTGAAAAACTCGAAAAATTCATGTCGGGTAAGCCTGTGGCAGAGCAAGAAATAGGTATGGCACTCCTTCAGGAAATGGTTGCTTATGCAGAAACCTCTATTTCAAGACGTAAATTCATTCTACACTATTTTGGAGAAGCGTTTGATGAAAAGACAGGAGAAGGGGGCGATATGGACGATAATGTACGGTTCCCTAAACCAAAAGTGGAAGCCCGAGATGAATTGATTCAGCTGCTCGAGATTATTCGTGATACCCATCAAAAGTATAAGTCTAAGGAAATAGTAAATGTGTTAATTGGGAAAACTAATTCACAAATAATATCCTATAAGACACACGAGAAGCCTTTTTTTGGTAGGGGTCAGGCACAATCAGATAAATTTTGGATGGCACTTATGCGACAAGCCATAGTTGCGGGTTATATTTCAAAGAAAATAGAGAATTATGGGATCCTATTTCTCAGTAATGAAGGAGAAGTATTTCTTGAGAAGCCCAGTTCATTTTTGATGTCCAAAGATCACGATCATGAGAAAAATATTTTGCAAAGTAAATCGTTTAGAGCCAATGGTGCCATTGATATTGAGTTAATGCGCTTGTTGAAATCACTGCGGAAGGAAATTGCCCACAAAAACAATCTCCCTCCTTTTGCTGTATTTCAAGAATACTCATTGGAAGACATGGCTTTGAAATACCCGATCCGAATGGAAGAACTCATCAATATTAATGGAGTAGGAGAAGGGAAGGCAAAGCGTTTTGGATCTCCATTTATTGAATTGATTGATCGTTACACCCAAGAAAATAATATCACTCGTCCCGAGGATCTAATCGTTAAGAGCACAGGGATCAACTCTTCATTGAAGCTCTACCTTATTCAAAGTGTCGATAGAAAACTCCCCCTAGATGATATTGCTGCAGCCAAGGGGATGAATATGGATAGACTCATAACTGAAATGGAGACCATCGTTTTTGCTGGGACGAAATTGGATATCAACTATTGGATTGAAGAATTGTTGGACGAAGATCAAGAAGAGGAATTGTATGATTATTTCATGGAAGCCGAATCCGACAAAATCCAAGAGGTTTTAGAGTCATTTGATGGAGATTTTGAAGAAGAGGAAATTCGACTCTATCGAATCAAATTCATTAGTGAAGTTGCCAATTGATATTTTCAATGAGAAGTACACGATTCGGGACGCTGCTTTTTTATCTTTGCCTCGTTAAAAAAAAATATTCTTATGAAAGAAGGACTTTACGCTACTATAGATACAGACAAAGGCAGCATTCAATTGGAGCTTTATTATGACAAAACCCCAGGAACTGTTGGTAATTTTGTTGGCTTGGCTGAGGGGAAGATTGCAAACGATCACAAAGACATGGGAGCGCCTTACTACGATGGACTTCAATTCCATCGGGTGATCCCCGATTTCATGATTCAAGGGGGTTGCCCTTTGGGTTCGGGAGTAGGAGGTCCAGGTTATCAATTCGACGATGAAATTCATCCAGAATTGAAACATAATGAAGCTGGCATTCTTTCAATGGCTAATGCAGGCCCAGGAACCAATGGGAGTCAGTTTTTCATTACGCATACAGCAACCGATTGGTTGGACGGCAAGCACACTGTATTTGGAAAGGTTATAGAGGGAATGGATGTGGTGAATCAAATTGCACAATCCGATGTTATCCAGACGATCCGAATCGATCGCATTGGAAAGCAAGCTGAGGAATGGGATGCGCTAGCTTCATTTGAAGAGTTTAAAAAAAGCAAAGCTAGTCGAGAAGCGGCTGCAGCGGCAGCAGAGGAAGAAAATCTTAAAGAGCACACCAAAGGAATGACTCGTACAGATAGCGGACTCTATTATAATATCCAGAAAGAGGGTACGGGGGCTACCCCTGGGTCGGGAAAAACAGTATCGGTACATTACCGCGGCATGCTGATGGACGGAACCGTATTTGACTCCTCCTATCAAAGAAATCAACCCATAGACTTTCCACTGGGGGAAGGACGTGTTATTCCCGGTTGGGACGAGGGTATTGCCTTACTCAAAAAAGGAAGTGCTGCAAAATTGGTTATCCCGAGTGAACTAGCATACGGGGCACAAGGAGCTGGTGGGGTAATCCCCCCCAATGCCACCTTGATTTTTGAAGTGGAATTGGTTGATTTTCGCTAATTATTATTCAGTACTTGGGCTCGTTTCCTGGAATCCACTTAATGTTACATCCCATACTGGGCCATTGATCCTCCAAAGGAGGTTGCATCGTTAAGAGTGCTTCCACAGCTTTTTGAAGATCGGCACCATCTACTGGGTGATCATTTCCAGGTCTTGAAGCATCAAATCTTCCTCTATAATGCAGCTTTAGGCTGTTGTCAAACAAATAAAAATCCGGAGTACAAGCGGCTTCATATGCATGGGCAATATCCTGTGTGGGATCAAATAAATAGGGAAATCCAAAATTTTTATTTTGAGCCAGCTTTGTCATTTCTATTGGGCCATCTTGGGGGTGTGTGCTTATCGAATTACTGGATATGCCAATGGAATTGATTCCTTGCTTAGACCATTGTTTAGCCTTTTCTATAACTGCCTCAAGAAGATGGATCACATAGGGACAGTGATTGCACATGAAAATAATGAGAGTGCCTTCTTTTCCCTTCAGTGATTTTAGAGTTTCCTTTCTTTGCGTGAGAACATTTTCCAGTTCGAAGGAAGGAGCTATACTTCCTAGTGGAAGCATATTTGATTCTGTCAATGCCATACTTTAAAACGTCTTAGAAAGAAAAATAGCATTTGCCAACAAACGGTTAGTGCCATACCAAAAGGCTCTAAAATTAGTGTTATCGGTAAAAATAATGACTTTACCTTCGCCCAATTCTTGGGATTGAAATGGGACAGAGTTTTTCAGAAGTGCTATTTTCTCCTCGGAAATATAACCACTCAACAAAGGTTTGTTGGTATACTGAATAGGATTATTGTAGCTGTTGGCATCGGGTTCTATAAAGAGGCTCGTGTTTCGAAAAATGGGCAGGGTATTTCCTGGAACCCCATAGTTGATCGGATGGCTTCGATCGATTTGAGTATTAAATAAAGCCCCTCCTATTTCTTGTGCACCTTCCCAATCATCTCTTTGGTCAAAGCGTATGCCTTTGGCTTGCGGATCAAATTTCTTAAAGGAGATGTCTATAAATTCATTTTCTTTCAACCATTCTACACTGTAGCGATAACCGATAAGCGTTCCTCCTTCTTCCACATATTCTTTGAGGGTGTCTTTGTAGAAGTTTAGCCGGTCACCACTGTAGCTAGGAAGAATGAAATGCGTGTATTCAGACAGATCGACAAAGGACATATCGCGAATATCAATTTTTGTTAAGGGAATATTGTATCTCGTGTCCAGCAAATGCCAGATCTCGCCTGCATCATAACTTCGAACACCATCTCCCACAAGCATTGCAATTTTTGGTAATTCTAGGGTTTCCAAAAGCCTAGAACCCAAATCGATTCCCTCCATTAAACCGGTATCTACTCCTATCACTTGAAGATGGTACTTCTCAGCCACTGATGTAATGATTTGTGTCACCATTTCTCCATTCACACTCTGGTTTTGTGCAGGGACAACATAGGTGCCATAATCAAACTGTTTTCCATTGGTAGAAAACGGTCTGAGGGTTACTTTGACCCGAATTCCACGTTCCATTAACTCGTAGATTGCGGCAGGTGTAAGATAACTGTGTGCCTCAAATAGATAGGCATAGTTCGAGGAATTCATTAATTTTCCTTGCGGAGCTTTTAGACGATTTATTTTGGGCCCAGCTATTGAGGTAGTGTTGACAAAATCGTATTTCATATTGAAGGCAAGAGGCAGCGTCCAGCCAGACACATCATAAAATAAGCTGTCTTCAAAACGGGTAAGCGTTTCAAACATACCTCGGATCAATTTATTTTTCTTCTGCTCCAAAGGAATCACATAACTTCCTTCTGGAAGATAAGTTTTCCCTTTGTGGGTGTAGGGTTTGCTAAGTTCGTGAACATCTATGTGGTGTCTTTTTAAAATCTTTGCTAACTCATAGGAAGAAACAGGGTCTTTTTCTTGACCAAAAACTATGGCTTTGAATTTGTTCTTGTCTGCTTCTTGTCTTGCATCGCTATAAAATTTTCGCATATAACTCAGGAGTTCAACTCGCATATTTTGGGCTGCTTCGAGAGTAGATAGGGCCGTAGTGAACTGATTGCGAATGGTGAAAGGAAAAGTCAATACGCCATTGTCACTGTTTTGAATATGGCCTCTGGAACTGGCTTGTTCAAAAAGAATACCAATGCTTCCATTCACATCAGGATAGGTAGATCCTTTTCCATAATAAAAATCGTCATAACTCTCTTCGGTATAGTAGAGAGAACCAATTTTGTTAAGTGCTGCGGCGTGAAAAACCCCTATTTTTTTAGTCAGCGTCTGATTCATTTTAGGAGTGAGTGGAAATACTCTGGATTGGATACCCGGTTGAAAAAAGAAAGTTTCATCGGTTCCCATTTCGTGGTGATCCGTGAGTATATTGGGCAACCATTTTGAAAAAGATTCGATTCGTGATTGAGATTCTGGAAGTTGAACAGGAAGCCAATCTCGATTTAAATCAAAGTGATAGTGATTGGTGCGTCCTCGCGGCCATACTTCATTATACTCTCGGTCGTTGTTATCGGCTGTTAGTGTTTTATTTTTATTCGTATTCGCCCAGTAGGCAAATCGTTGTAAGCCATCGGGATTATAGGATGGGTCAAAAAGGATAACTGCCTCTCTGAGGAGTTGTTCGGTTTCAGCGGCTTGACTAGCGACAAGATGATAGGCAACCATCAGCCCCGCGTTAGCTCCGCTGGGTTCGTTACCATGAACGGAAAATCCCTGATACACCACAATAGGCATTTCTTCCACCCTTAGCGATTCACTGTTGGGCGCACTCAGCTGAAGGTGTTCCTCTCGAATACGCTCTATGTCTTTGTGGTTGTCTGGATGCGTAATCGTGAGTAGGAGAAGCGGACGATCTTCGTAAGTAGCCCCTCTATTCTCTATACTCACTCGATCCGAAGAAGCTGCTAGCGTTGTCATGTATTGCACCAACTTATCGTGACTGACATGCCATTCACCCACTTCATATCCCAAGATGGAGGCAGGAGTTGGAATAGCTGGGTCGTAGGGATGATTTGCATCTAAGAAATAGTTGGCATCCAACTGTGAAAAAACAAAGGATGTGGCGACTAGGTATACAAAAAAGAATTTTTTCATTTAGACAAATTTTAATCTGACAATATAAAAAAAGCACAGCGAAAGGCTGTGCTTTTTATTTTGATTGTTTACAGTTTAAATGTCTTCAAAATTAAAATCAGTGAAACCATTGGACTCAGAACTGACGATTTGTGAGTCGTTCTCTTTGTTGAAGTCTTTTTGATGTCGTTCACTAATTACTTCTTCTCCGCGCTCGTGTACAATATAGGAAGTCATTTCCTCTAAAATTTCTTTGAAATTGTTGAAGTCTTCCTTGTAAAGATAGATTTTGTGTTTTTTATAATGATAGGATCCGTCGTCTTCAGTAAACTTTTTACTTTCAGTAATTGTCAAATAATAGTCACTGGCTTTCGTTTCTCTTACATCAAAAAAATAAGTACGTCTACCTGCTCTGAGTACTTTGGAGAAAATCTCTTCCTGATTTCCTTCAGTGCCTTTCTGCATGGTTTTTGTTTAAATTGGTTTCGGTTTATATTCAAATTTCTAAAAAAAAATTAAACAAAACAAATCATTATGCATTTTCTGTTTGTTGTTTTTGAAATAAGTCAAAATAATATCCCTTGCTTTTGAGAAGCGATTGATGGCTTCCTTCTTCCACTATTTTACCCTGATCTAGAACAATAATATGATCTGCATCGAGTACAGAAGTAAGTCGATGACTCACTATCAAGGTGGTTTTTTCAGCTCGGATTTGCTTTAGATTATTGAGGATATTTTCTTCGGTATCGGTATCCACTGCGGATAAACAATCGTCTAAGAGCAGTATTTCGGGATTTTTTATTAGGGCTCTAGCAATGGAAACGCGTTGGATTTGCCCTCCCGATAGGGTCACGCCACGTTCCCCCAAAAGGGTATCATACCCATCGGAAAAATCAATAATATTCTGGTGTACATTAGCCATTTGAGCAGCATTTTCAATTTCTTCTTGGGTAGCCTCTTGTTTCCCAAATCGAATATTATTCGCTAGGGTGTCTGAGAAAAGAAAAGGGTTTTGGGGTACAATGCCTATTAATTTCCGCAATTCTTCCAGACGAAACTGTTGAAGCGGAATACCACCAATACGTATTGTTCCTTCACTCACATCGTAGAGCCGGCTTAGTGCATCAAAGAGCGATGATTTGCCGGATCCCACAGCACCAACAATCCCCAATTTCTCGCCTGGGTTGAGGGTAAAACTAACGGTATCCAATGCCTGTATGTTGGTCTCTGGATAGCGAAGTGACACTGCTTCAAAAGAGATCGTGTAGTCTGTGATGGTGGGTGCTCCTTCACCGTCTACAATCTCTGGTCGTTCTTGAAGAAAACGATTGATTCTTTTTTGGGAAGCCTCGGCTTGCTGCACAATGGAAGTCACCCAACCCACTACAGCCACTGGCCAGGTGAGCATGTTGACATAGATGATGAATTCTCCCAATACACCAATTTCAATTTGACCCTGAATATATTGATTACCCCCGACAAAAATAACGATCAAATTACTGACTCCTATGAGCAAAATCATTAAAGGAAAAAACCAAGCTTGAATACGAACCAAACTCATGTTTTTATCTTTGCTTTCTTCGGTGAGTATACCGAATTCTGAAGCCATTTTGGGTTGCAATACATAGGACTTGATGATGGAAATACCACTAAAGGACTCTTGGGTGAAGGTGGAAAGCTTGGCTAACACTTCTTGCACCAACGTACTCCGTTGGTGAATGACACTGTTGAGTTTGTAGATGATGAAGGAGAGGAGAGGAAGAGGAATGATGGTATACATAGCCAATTCGGGAGCTATACTAAACATATAAGCAATAACAATCACGAATAAGGCAATGGTGTTAATACTGTACATGATGGCGGGGCCAAAGTACATACGAACTTTACTCACGTCTTCCGAAATACGGCTCATCAAATCTCCCGTTCTGTTATTTTTATAGAATCGCTGCGTGAGTCGCTGATAGTGTTCATAGATTTCATTTTTGAGGTCAAACTCAATATAGCGGGAAACATTAATAATGGTCTGTCGCATCAGAAAAGTAAAGAAGCCAGAAAGAAGTGCCGTTCCGATAATAATGGCAATATTTTGGAGTAAGATCATTTTAACAGCCTCCAGGGTCAGGTCTTGATCAACGATATAATTCTCAATAGTGGTGAGGGAATCGCCTACCAGTCTAGGTGCAAATAAGGAAAATATTCGTGCAATGACAGTGATAATCACTCCGGTCAATAACTTGACTTGGTATTTTCGAAGGTATTTGTTGAGGTATTGTAATTCTTTCATGAAAAGGATGCGACAGCAAAGTTAATCATTTCCAAAAGGCCGTTGGAGAACAATTTTTTTTTGAATACAATATTTTCCAAGGAAAGGAGTATTTTTGCTTAAAGTTCTTTTACATGTTCACCCGAAGGCACATACGTATCAAAGTCATGCAGGCAGTCTATGCCCTTCATAAAGACCCCGAACAATCCTTCACAGCGGTTCGTAAAAAATTTGACAAACAATTGCTTGCTGCTTACGATTTGTATTTTGTAATGTATGCACTGCTTATCGCGATTCATAAAAGAGCGATTGAACGGTTTGAAATCAAAAACAAACAAGAACATCGGGAGCGTTCCACCTTGGATATAAGCCCCAATTTTGTTGAAAACAAATTCCTTCAATTTTTGGGTGCTCACCCTTTTTTAAACGAAAAAATCAAAAAAAAACGAATCAAGAATTGGGAGCTGCACTTCGACTATGTCGATCAATTAATTGAAGCTATGGAAAAGGCTCCTTTCTACACGCACTATCTTGAACAAGACACCAATTGGTCAGCTGATTGTGCTTTTGTCGTAGCATTATACAAAGAAATTATTGCGCCCAACGACACTCTTTTTGACTATTTGGAAGATCAAAACTTGAGCTGGGCCGACGACTTTTCTCTAGTGAATACCTTTATTGTCAAGCAAATTAAAAAAATCAAACCCAACCAATCTTCTTCTCTTGTATTTCCCTTTCCAGAGGATCAAAAAGAAGAAAAAGAATTTGGAAAACAACTCCTGAAAAAAACCGTCTCTAAAAGAGAGGAATTGGAGAATGAAATCGAAGGAAAAACACCCAATTGGGAAGCCGATCGGATTGCTCAATTGGATTGGGTGCTTCTTCAATTGGGAATTTCCGAGCTCTTGTATTTTGAATCAATACCTCCAAAGGTCACACTCAATGAATACTTGGAAATCGCCAAGGATTATTCGACTCCAAAAAGTAATATTTTCATTAATGGCGTTTTGGACAAGCTCGTTAAAGAATATTCTGTAACAAACCGAATGAAGAAGTCTGGAAGAGGATTGAAGGAATGACTTTTTTTTTTAATTTTGAAAAACAAAAATAAACATCAATGAAAAATTTATTTGGAATGGCCTTGGTCGCAATTTCTCTCATCTTCACTGCTTGCGGAGATTCGAATGCTGCCAAAAAAGTAAACGACGCTAATGTTGAAACTTCTGCAGCTGACGCTGCCAAAGCAGCATCAGCAGCTCCTGTTATGAGCTTTGACAAAGTGATGCATGATTTTGGAACAATTGCAGAAGGAGAGCGAGTACAAACTGTATTTTCATTTACCAATACGGGAAAATCGGATTTGATTATTGTAGATGCCCGAGGAAGTTGTGGATGTACGGTGCCAAGCTATCCCAAAAATACGCCGATTGTACCAGGAGGAACGGGTGAAATCACAGTGAGTTTTGACTCCAATAACAAGCCCAACATGCAACAAAAAACTGTAACTATCTCAGCCAACACAGAAAGCGGCCGTGAGATGCTACGAATCAAAGCCATGGTATCGCCCGACCCTGTCAAACAAGCACAGCGTAATGAGCAGGCCAGAGCCCGTCAACAAGCCAATAACTAGTCCTTAATGGAAGCATTTTCAGGACAAGCCCCTTTTTTATTGTTGATGCTGGTGGTGTTTTTTTTCTTCATCATCTTGCCACAACAACGCCGCCAAAAGAAAGAAAAAACCTTTCTCAACAATATTAAAAAAGGAAATCGCATTATCACTAAAAGTGGAATGCACGGAAAGATTGCTGAAGTCAATGACAAAGACAATACCTGTGTGATTGAAACCTTGGCTGGAAAAATCAAAATGGAGCGTTCAGGGATTTCTGTAGAAATGAGTGCCAAACTTAATCCGCCTCCAGCGAAGAAAAAATAAATATAGGATCCCGCTTCGGCGGGATTTTTTGTTATGTACAAGAACCTGATTAAACCCTTTTTGTTCCTCTTTGACCCCGAATGGGTCCATTACTTTGTATTTCGAATGATTCGATGGGTTCATTGGGTTCCAGGAATTGGGATCTCACTACGGACCTATTTCACAGTATCACATCCTTCTTTAGAACGCGAGGTTTTTGGACTCCACTTTAAGAATCCGATTGGACTTGCAGCAGGCTTCGACAAAGACGCCAAACTTTTTAAAGAGCTTTCCAATTTTGGCTTTGGTTTTATAGAAATTGGTACAGTGACCCCAAAGCCGCAGGGAGGAAACCCAAAAAAACGTCTCTTCCGTCTGCCAAAAGATGAAGGACTCATCAACCGAATGGGTTTCAATAATGAGGGGGTAGAGGCCGCTGTTCAGCGATTGAAGCAAAATAAAAAAGTATTGATTGGTGGGAACATAGGTAAAAATAAGACCACACCAAACGAATCAGCAGTTGAAGATTACCTTATTTGTTTTGACGCTTTGTTCGATCATGTAGATTATTTTGTGGTCAACGTTAGTTCCCCTAACACGCCAAACCTGCGGGCCTTGCAAGACCGAGAACCACTTACCAAATTACTCAAAACCCTACAAGACAACAACAGCCAACGCAATACTAGAAAACCCATTTTATTGAAAATTGCCCCCGATCTAAACAAAGAGCAATTGAACGACATCATCCAAATTGTAAAAGACACAAAAACAGATGGTGTGATCGCCACTAATACGACCTTGCGTCGTGATGGACTTCAGTCACATCATAAAAATGAAAGTGGTGGATTGAGCGGAAAGCCGCTTACGAATAGTAGTACAGAGGTAATTCGGTATTTGTCACGGGAAAGCCATAATGCTTTCCCAATTATTGGAGTAGGGGGGGTTCATACTCCTGAAGATGTATTGGAAAAATTACAAGCTGGCGCTTCATTGGTTCAACTCTATACCGGCTTTGTTTATGAAGGACCAGGCGTGGTGAAGCGAATGAATACTTTTTTAAAAAAATCAATTTAAACACTGCCTGAATTGGCACAGTCTTTGAATATTTTACAATAAACCAATAATGACTATAGCCAAGCTTTCTCGTCTTTTCATTTTTTTGCTTCTTACCTGTTCCTGTACCCTAACATGGGGGGACGATCCGGACGAAAATGCTGAATGTGAAGAAAGCTGTACTAATGGGATCTACTACTACAATTCCTTTTCCGTCCAAACCATAACTTTGGAAGAATTACAATCTCAAATAAACATAGAATCGGCGCTTCCATACGGTGAAACGGGCAAGTTTTATTTCTATAACAATTCCCTATTTGTGAACGAACCCCAACTAGGATTGCACCTGTTGGACGTAAGTAACCCTACCAATATTCAAAAAAATAATTTTATTCGAATCCCCGGCAATATTGATTTGTCCATTCAAAATGACAAACTGTATGCAGACTTATATTCCGCGCTCTTGGCGGTGGATATCTCCGACATAGACAATGGAAATATTCGTGTGGAGGGAACCAAAACTGCTGTATTTGATTATGACCCTTATCAAGTAGCTTGGGAACTTATTGAAGCTTATGAAGTAGACAATGATTACTATCCCCAACTAGAATATGAAGAAATGCAAGAAATAGAAGGTCTTGGAGAAACGGTTTTTATTTCTGGAGTGGAGTACAATGGCGTCGCCTGTGGGTGTAATTATTTGATTTATCAAGATTTTGTTGCTCAAGAAGCCAGCTCGGATATGGGCAATACCCCTCTTAGAAACAATGTGGGTCAAGGCGGCTCATTGGCCCGATTCAAAATCGTTGACGACTATCTCTATGCTCTTTCGCACCAAGCGATCAAAATATTTAGGATCAATGAGGACGGCTCTTTATCCAATTGGAGCTCCGTTGGTGTGGATTGGGGAATTGAAACCCTCTATCGAGTTAACGATCTGCTTTTTATTGGATCCAATACGGGCATGTTTATTTATGATATTGAAGATCCAGGCAATCCCACCTTCGTTTCCGAATACGAACACTTTAGAGCCTGCGATCCCGTTGTTGCGGAAGGCGATTACGCCTACGTTACCTTGCGCAGCACCAATGCTTGGTGTGCGAATAATGTCAACCAACTTCAAATTATTGATATCACCAATATTTTTGAACCTGTTCAAATAGGTGTATACAATATGTTTGCCCCCTACGGTCTAGCCGTCCGTGGTGACCGTATTTGGGTGTGCGATGCTGGCTCTGGAATCAAAATTGTGGATGTAAGCGATAAAACAACTCCAGTTGTTGTTCGCTTTATTGAGGGCTATGATGCCCGAGATATCATTCTTCGAAATGAAACGGCCTATGTGGTCACTACCGATGGCGTAGTGATTTACGATATTTCTGACATTGATAACCCCGTCGAACTCGGGCTACAACAATTTTAGGCAGCTAGTTCACAATAAATACTATTTTGGTGGTATGAATCGTCGTAATTTTATTGAAAAATCAACGGTATTAGGAACAGCATTAGGACTGGGAATACCTCATATAGCCATGACAACCAAACCAAAACTCAAACTAGGACTCCAACTTTTTTCGGTTCGCGATGCCATGGTGAAAAACCCTCTCGAATGTTTGCAAAAACTCAAAGCATTGGGCTATGAAGATTTTGAAACTTATGGATTTGATGCTGCAAATGGAACCCTTTATGGCTATTCAGTTGCTGACTTTAAATCGGTCCTAGAGGATTTGAATTTGACGACTACCAGTGGCCATTATGGTTTTATGGATTATATTGAAGCCTCTCCCGATTCTTTGGCCCGCTATGTCGATCAATGTATAGAAGCAGCAACTCGTCTTCAATCGTCTTACCTCACTTGGCCATTTGTGAGCCCACTTTATCGAAACGCAGAAGGATTCAAACGTTTAGCCAACCGATTGAATGAGATTGGTGCACAAGTGGCCCAAGCCGGTTTAGGTTTTGCCTATCACAACCACGGCTATGAATTTGAAAATTGGAGCGGAACTACGGGGCATCAAATTTTAATGACAGCCACCGATGCCGATTTAGTCAAACTGCAAATGGACCTCTACTGGGTAATACATTCGGGTGAATCCCCAAAAGCATTGGTAGCGGATCAACCGGGTCGATACGTGATGTGGCATATTAAAGACATGGACAAAGTAACACGGGACTACAGTGAGTTGGGCAATGGATCCATAGACTACACCGCCGAGCTTCCCGATCCCAATCAGTCAGGATTGGAATACTACTATCTGGAACAAGGGGGGAATTATGCAGTCAATTCCATGCAGAGTGCTACTGACAGCATCCGTTACTTTAAAAAAAACTTGCAATCGCTATTGTAAGCTGTTAATTAATCAAAATAGCTGAAGGATTCACCGGCCTTAATGGTCTGCAAGGTTTCATAAATTAATCGAATCACATTTTCAACATCCTCACGCTGTACCATCTCAACCGTGGTATGCATGTAGCGTAAGGGGAGCGAAATCAAAGCAGAGGCCACCCCACCATTGCTGTAGGCAAAAGCATCGGTATCGGTCCCTGTGAATCGAGAAGAAGCCAAGCGCTGGAAAGGAATTTTTTGAGCTTCCGCAGTTTCAAGTATTCGTTCTCTGAGCTTATTGTGAACGGCTGGGGCATAGGAGACTACAGGACCCTTACCAATTTCGGTGTGCCCTTCCTGTTTCTTATTGATCATGGGGGTGGTGGTATCATGGCAGACATCAGTAACGATGGCCAGGTCAGGTTTCAGCGTTTGTGTAATCATCTCCGCCCCTCGAAGACCTACTTCCTCTTGAACAGAGTTGGTAATGTACAATCCAAAAGGCAATTCGATTTTATTTTCTTTAAGTAAGCGTGCTACTTGAGCAATCATAAATCCTCCTGCTCTGTTGTCAATGGCTCGACAAACAAATTTATTCTTGTTGAGGATGTGAAATGTATCGGGATAGGTAATCACACAGCCGACATGTACACCCATTTTTTCCACTTCTTTTTTGTCTTTGGCTCCAATATCGATAAAGATGGTATCGAGCTTTGGAATTTCTTCTTTCCCAGCTTTTCGCGTGTGAATGGCAGGCCACCCAAAGACCCCTTTTACAATTCCTTTTTTGGTGTGAATATTCACCTCTTTGGAAGGGGCAATTTGATGGTCACTCCCCCCGTTGCGGATGACATAGATTAGGCCATTATCCGTAATGTAGTTGACATACCACGAGATTTCATCCGAATGCCCTTCAATAACGACGCGGTAATCGGCATCGGGGTTGATTACCCCTACGGCAGTTCCATATACATCGGTGATAAAGGTATCCACATAGGGTTTGAGGTAATCCATCCAAAGTTTTTGGCCTGCTGCTTCATAGCCTGTAGGCGCGGCGTTGTTCAAATAGGTCTCAAAAAAGGCAATCGCCTTGTCGTCTAAAATCTTCATAGTCTATTTATTGTAAGAAGCATTAAAAGTATGAATTATCCCTTTACCGATTTTCATCCCATCCCATTATTTGTACTTTTAACCCCATGAAAAAAGCACTTCTTTTGGGTTGGGGTTTGTTATCCTTTTGCGGTTGGGCACAGTCCTATCCTATGGAGGGTGATTTGATATTGATCGAAGGGGATTCGATCCCCAATGCCTCCGTTCAATTGGATGAGGTCATTCTATTCCCTCCCTTGGAATTTGCTTCCTACGATACTGCGAAGGAGTATGCAGTGCTTCGGGCACGCACCATCAGAGTCTATCCCTATGCCAAGTTGGCTGCCGATCGATTTGAAGTACTGAATGAAAGGCTATCCACTTTGAAGAAAAAACGCCAACGAAAAAAATACTTAAAACGCCTGGAGTCATTTGTCTATGATGAATTTGAAGAAGAGCTTCGAAAGCTCTCTCGCTCCCAAGGGCGCATTCTCATCAAACTGGTGCATCGCCAAACGGGTTTCACTACGCATCAACTTATCAAAGAATTGCGCAACGGATGGCGTGCATTTATTTATCAAACCACAGCTTCGCTTTTTAAGCTCAGTCTCAAACAGGAATACGACCCTGCCCAACACAAAGAAGATTACCTCATTGAAGACATTTTGCAGCGGGCCTTTGCCGATGGATTGTTGGATAGGCAAGACACTGCATTGGACTATTCCCTAGATTCGCTCTACACGCTCTGGAAAGACGATTCTCCCAAACGATTCTTTCTCAAACCGGCCAATTAAAATGGTGAGAATCAAAAAGATTTTCTATATTTAAAGTTCCCGCAAAAAATAAAATTGTTTTTATTTC